>Ga0255338_1000521_pt1 | contig 116642 bp, 121 predicted proteins | sample MeOH1_35cm_T4_19_FD_203715 | JGI IMG/M metagenome (GOLD analysis project Ga0255338, IMG submission 203715) | Sandy soil microbial communities from University of British Columbia, Vancouver, Canada - MeOH1_35cm_T4_195 | ecosystem: Engineered > Artificial ecosystem > Sand microcosm >... | reverse complement strand
CACCCTCTTGTCGCAGCTGGCGCTTCAGCTGGGCAATGCGGCCGAAGCCCAGACCTATATCGAAAAGGGCATCGCCTCCAAGGTTCTGAACGACGACCGCTCCAACCGTCTGTTGGCATTGGCCAAGGCCCAGGCTGCTGCCGCGGTCGCCAATCAGCCCAAGCTGCTGGCTACCGCCCAGGCCGCCCCCATGGGCGACGACCTGGTCAAGCTCGGCGAGAAAATGATCGGGCAGGACAAGGCCAAGGACGCCATTCCGCTGATCCAGGCCGGCCTCAAGAAGCCCCTGAAGGATCCGGCCAATGGCCAGATCCGCCTCGGCCAAGCCTATCTGGCCGCCGGCCAGAAGGCTGACGCCATCGCCGCCTTCAACAAGGTCAAGACGCCGGACAGGGACGCCAACGTCGCCCATCTGTGGTCGCTGGTGGCGCGTGGAAAAACTGGCGTGTAGTGGCGCATCTGATCAGTTCGGGTGCCAGCTTATAGCGCTAAGCGGACATTGGGCTGACCAGGGCGGACATTCCCAGTGAGCTTCAATCATGTGCCATCGGGCCCCCAACCCGGAACGCACAACCACACAGAACCCTGAAATAACGCCCATTCGGACTATCGCCGGGCAGTTGATCGCGGATTGGTTGCGACGCTATGTTGAGCGCTGCAGCCGATGCGGCGGCGATCAAGAGGGCGGCGGAATGCTGACGATTGGGATTTAAACGATGCGGAAGTCATCGGAATTCTGGCGTTTCTTCGATGGCGAGGCGGCACCCAGGCTCGCCTTGCGCGCGAACACATTTCGGAAAATGTTTGAGCATTTGGATCGCCTCGATACTCCAATCAATATTATTGAAACAGGTTGCGCCCGGTTCAAAGATGACTGGACCGACGGTCAGAGCACGATGTTATTTGACAGGTATATTCACCATCATGCTGCAGAATCGAAGTTACATTCCGTCGATATAAACCAAGCGGCGACAGATTACGCCAGGACATTTATTGGACCGAAATCGACCCTGACTACCGATGATAGCGTAAAGTATCTGGCCAAATTGACAGACGATTTCCTGGCCAACGGCCAGACTGCCGACCTGGTGTATCTGGATGCCGTCGATATAGACTGGCATTACTGGTATCCGTCAGCTGCTCATCATTTGATGGAGCTATGTTCGCTGATGCGTATCTTAAGAAAAGATACCCTGGTCGTAGTCGATGACTGTGCGCATTCAGCCAACTTCGTTCGAACCAATAACAACATTCATTTCATAACCCCGCTTATTATTGGGGGTAAGGGCCGCATGGTGGCGGAATTTGCAGCCAGAGTTGGCGCGAAGGTAGAGTTTTCTGAATATCAAGCCGGGTGGTCCGGGTTTTGAAAACCGCGTGAATTTCTTCGCGGTTTGAGGTCTTGGGAGCGTGGCGAATGTCCGCTTTGCCCCAAGGCGGATCGTAAAGACGCTGTAAATTTCATTGAAGGTTCCCGCTTGGCAGGTTTAGCCTTGGTTCGGGGGGCCGCATGGGCACGAAAACGAGAGCGCGGAATCGCGAGATCTTTGCCGGTTACAGGGCCGGGAAGACGACGGATCAGCTTGCCCAGGCCTATGGGCTCGGCCGCCAGTCCATTATTGCCATTATCGGGATCGAGAGGCACCGCCTCGAGGTCAGCATCGATACGTTTTACGAAGGCCAGCGCTCGGCATTGGGGCTTCAGCCATGGGTCAAACCATAGAAGCGCCGGGATGACGGCAGTGATTGCATGGTGACGCCACCTGCGGCCGTTGGCCGGGTTTTGATCGATGGCGAACCTGGCCGTCCTGGGCAGGCTTTTGCGGCCCTGCCTTGACCGCTGCGCGGCGTACCGTTCTATGCTTGGCGCAGGCAAGGGAGAGGCGTGCGCCATGCGGATATTTGTCCTCGCATTTCTGATTTTCACAACGGCCGCATTCGGCGCGGCGAGCGCGTTGCCATTCACGCCGCCGCCGGAAAGCGCCATCCCGAAAGGTCCGTTTGGGGATTCGGTACGCCGTGGCATGGCGATCTTTACCGATACCCAGAAGCATGGCCGCCCTTATGTGGGCAATGGCCTGAACTGCTCCAACTGCCATCTTGACCATGGCCGCAGAGCGGGCGCCGCCCCGATGTGGGCTGCCTGGACGCTCTATCCCGCCTTTCGTACCAAGAACAACAAAGTCAACACGATGGCGCTGCGCATCCAGGAATGCTTTCGCTACAGCATGAATGGAAAAATGCCGCCAAGTGACAGCGACGTGGTTACCGACCTGGAGGCCTATTTCTTCTGGCTGGCGAAAGGCGCACCCACCGGCGAAAAGCTGCCCGGCCAAGGGTATCCCGCACTGCCGCCTGCCAGGATCGCGTCTGATGCCCATCGCGGCCAGCAGCAGTTCACGCAGCGCTGCGCGGTCTGCCACGGCGCGGATGGCAACGGGAACAAGGATGCTGGCATTCCGCCGCTTTGGGGCCCGCGATCCTTCAACAAAGGGGCCGGCATGTACCGGGCCGAAACGGCAGCTCAATTCATCCATGCCAACATGCCGGTCGGGCAGGAAGGCAGCGTCAGCCCCGAGCAGGCGCGGGACATCGCGGCCTATATTGAAAGCAAGCCCCGGCCCGCTGACCCCAGGGGCGCCGCCGGCAACAAGTGATCAGCCGCAGCAGGACAAAGTATAGCCGTGCTCCTGCGCCCGGTTCAGCGCCACAATGCCCGCCGGGACCATAATCGCCCCCGGCACCAGACTGGCGGCAAGCTCCTGGAAAATGGCTTCGGCATCCCCGCCGGTTTTCTTCGCGATCGTTTCGGCAATGGCATGCGTGGCGCTGCCGCAAATCGCAAACCGCGCACCCAATTGTGCCAAGGCTCCCAGAGTGGCGCCCCGGTTGGGCATGCCATCCTTCAGCTCGATGCTGAAGAGATTGACCAGGGGCGGGGCGTTGGTGCGCGGATCGTTCAATTTGGTCCGGTCCACAAGGATGGCCCCGTATTTGGCCCAAACCGCATCCGCGAAGCCGAAAGGCGTCGAAAGATGGCGAAGGATGATGACGACCGAGATTTCCTTTTCCGCAATTCCATAGGCCTTGCCATTGACCGTGTAGAAATTCCTGGCGAAGGCCAACGCGTCACCTGCCCCATTGCCGCTGATGGAATCGAACACCATGCGGTGGCGCTGTCCGCCCCCATCCAGCCATGTGTCCTGGTGCTCCCTGACAGGATGGGACGTCGCGGCGGGTCCGGCGGTTGCGCCACTGCTGGCTGCCGCGCCCAGGGCGAGGCCAAGTCCCAATAATTTCCGGCGCCAAATCGGCATTGCTGTCTCCTGCGGGTCACGGGTTTTGGGTGTGTAGCCTGTCACTTGTCCATAAGGCCCGACTGCATCCCTGGCGCCCATGGCAGGTTTCGACAACAGAAATCAACGCGTGTAAGCTGAACGACATACCACATTCTCTTGATGGGGATATTCATGAAATTGCGAGATGTCCTGGCTGCCGCGCTGGTGCTTTTGAGTGTGGGCGCCGCACAGGCGGAGCCAACCGATATCGTGGTCCGGGTCCTGGCCAAGGACGCGAAGTTTATCGGGACGGAAACCGGCGGTGTTCAGGTCACCCTGCGCGACGCCGACACAGGCGCAGTGCTTGCCCAGGGCATGACGGCGGGAACAACAGGCAACACGCCGAAAATCATGACCAATGGCCGTGCAAGGCGCGATACCCTTGCCGATGAAGGGTCTGCCAAATATTCCGCGACCCTGGACATTCACAAGCCCCTGCGGATTACCGCTACCATCGCCGACCCGAGGCTTCCCAAGGATGCGGCGATCACGGTCTCATCTACCCAGTGGGTTTTGCCAGGAAAGTCCGTGGGCGGTGGCGATGGCTGGGTACTGGAGCTTCCCGGCTTTGCGATCACGCCCCTGGAACCATTGCCGACATCGGTAGATCGGCATGAGGGCCAGGCGAAGATCCCGCTGAAGGTCAAGATTACCATGCAGTGCGGCTGCCCGATCACCCCGGGTGGCATGTGGGACGCAAACAAATTTCAGATTGCCGGCATGCTGGAAGACAGTGCCAAGCCTTATCCGTCCGTGCCCCTGGTTTACGCCGGCCAGCCCAGTACTTTTTCCGGCGAGCTCGTGGTCGTGGCTCCCGGCCGCTACACGATAGACGTTTATGCCTACGACCCTTCGAACGGTAATACGGGGGTCGCAAGATTTCCGCTGGTCGTGCGATAGCCGGTCAATCGGCGGCGCGCATGCCATTTCGCCTGGGGAGCTGGCGTCAGACGCCGTCGATGCTCTTGTAAGCCACCTTGCCGTTGCGCAGCAGGAAGACCATGCGGCCCTTCTCGCGCGGCGCGGCATTGGCGCTCATGAAGCCGCCGGCCGGGGCCAGCGGGAACACCACGGCGCGGCAGCGGTCCACATTCTCGAAGCAGGAGCGCAACACCGGGTCCATCTGGTCGAACTCGGTGGTGGTCCTGGGCATGAAATATTCCTGCACGCCCAGGCCCGACAGGGTCTGCGTCTTGTAACGGTTGGCATCGAGGCCGAGCTTCACCAGCTCGGGCTGCGAGGTCTGGCCGATTTTCACCTGCTCGTACGGGCCCCGCACCGCCGACAGCGAGGCGATGCGTTCCGCGGCGGGAAGCGCCGCGTCGCGCGACCAGAGCACCGCGGCGCCGATGGCCACAACCAGCACAAAGGAGGCGGCCAGCACCAGCGGCAGCATGTGATGGTCGTCGCGCCAGCGGATCAGGTTGCTCATGGCATTAAATTTGACTGCGGAGTTTCGCTGCAAGCCTTGCGCCTGCGCGCGCCTGCCGCCAATCAAACGATGCGCGACTGGTAAACGGCTTAACGAAGGTTGACGGCGAAGTCGGCGTTGCCGCCAGACAGGACCAGCGCCACGGTGCGGCCGCGGGCATCGATTTTTCCGGCCAGAACCGCGGCCAATGCCGCCGCCCCGCCCGGCTCCACCAGCAGCTTCAGCTCCCGCGCGGCAAAATCCATGGCGTCCTTCAGCTCGGCGTCGCTGACCGCCAGGCCGGGCGCCAGCAGGCCCTTGGCCAGTTCGAACACGATCTCGCCCGGTGTCGGCGCCATCAGGGCATCGGCGATGGACAGCGCCCCACCCGGCGCCTTGACGCGTGCGCCTGCTTCCAGCGACCGCTTCATGCCGTCGAAGTTTTCCGGCTCCACGCTGTGAACCTGCGCCGTCACGCCGGAGCCTTTCAGGCCAAGCGCCACGCCGCTGACCAGGCCGCCGCCGCTGCAGGGCGTCAGCACTTCGTCCAGAATGACGCCGAAACGGGCGGCATCCTCGGCCATCTCAAGGCCCGCCGTGCCCTGCCCCGCAATGATGCCGGCATCGTCGAACGGCTTGACCAGAACCGCCTGGCGCTCGGCGCAAATCTTTGCCGCAATAGCCTCGCGGTCATCGCGCAGGCGGTCATAGGTCACGATCTGGGCGCCGTAGCGCCGCGTGCCCTCGATCTTGGGGCGGGGCGCATCGGCCGGCATCACGATCACCGCCGGCATGCCGAACAATTGCGCCGCCGCCGCCACGCCCTGGGCATGGTTGCCGGAGGAAAAGGCCACCACGCCGTTGGCGCGGGCGCTTTGGGGGATCATGGCCAGCCGGTTGCAGGCGCCGCGAAACTTGAACGAACCGGTGCGCTGCAGATTTTCCAGCTTGAGGAAGATGCGCCCGCCGGTCGCTGCGTTCAGCGCAGGGGATTCCACCAGCGGGGTGCGCACCGCATGGGGCGCGATGCGGACGGCGGCGGCTTTGACGTCTTCGAAGGTCGGGATCATGACCGAAAACTAATGCAGATCGTGCTGTTGGGCGACCCGGTACAAGGTCACATGCACCTTGCGGCCTCGCGAATAGTTGAAGCCCGAGACCTCGTCCACGGGCTTCGCATCGGCCTGCAGTTCGGCCAGCCGGGCCAGGAAATCGCCTCGCGCCTCATCTTCCACCAGCGCCAGGCCGCCGGACCTGGCGCCCGCTTCGGCGGCGCCCGCCCCATCGGTTAGCACCACGTCCTTGCCCAGCGCGAAGACCAGGCTGGGCTCCTGATACCCGGCCAGCGCCGGCGGCGGATCGCCGGGCCTGGTGCCGGCATCCACCAGCGGCTTGAGACGCTCGGTGATCCAGAGCAGGTCCAGGCGCGGGCCGACATAGGCAGTCAGCGCCGGCACGAAGACCAGCATGGCCAGTACGGACAGCATCACCGCCAGCGCGGACTTGCGCAGCAGCGCCAGGACCAGCGCCGCCAGCGCCAGCGATGCGCCCACACCGGCCGCCGCAAAAACCGGCCACTGAAGTTCGCCGCCGAAATAATGCGGCGCCAGCACAATCGCGGCCGTCAGCAATCCCGCACCGATCACGAACTGAACAATCCCGACCCAGCGCGCTGCCATCAGGAAGCGAACCGGACGCGGGTCCAGCACGAACATCGCGCCCAGGATCGCCAGCGCGGGATAAGATGACAGCACATAGTGCGGCAGTTTGGTGGGCACCGCTTCGACCACCAGCCACCAGGCGCCGGCCCAGGCCAGGAGAAAGCGGATACCCGGCTCGTCACGCCGCGCGATGCCCAGCGCCAAACCGGGCGCCACGAACAGGATGGCGGGAAAGAATGTCGCTGCCGACAGCAACAGGTAATAGCCCGGCAGCATGCCGTGGCTTTCCTGTCCGCCCGCCAGCTTGCTGGCAAAATCATTGCCCAGCGACTGTTCCAGGAATTCGCCGCGGCTCTGAATGGTGATGGCAATCAGCCAGGGCAGGATCAGCAGCAGCAGCAACAAAACTCCGCGCAACGGGCGCGTGGCCTTCACCCAGTCGAGCGCGCCCGGCTCGCGCGACTTGCGCCGCAGCCACAGGTCCCAGCCGCCGATGCCGATGATGGTGATCAGCGCCACGCCCGGCACCACGGGAAATTTCACCAGGATGCCGGCGGCCGCGGCCGCCCATCCCCACAGGATCATCTTGTTCGATGGCGCGGCGACATCGGGATCGCGCGCGGCGCTGTACAGCCGCAGCAGCACACCCTGCACCGCCAGCACGCAGGCCAGCAGCACCGCATCGGTGGTGGCGATGGTGGCTTCCGCCGTCAGCAGCACCGTTCCCAGCATCAACAGCCCGGCCAGCAATGCGCCTTCGGCGCTGGTTACGGCGACCGCGACCCACACCGTCAGCCACGCCGCCGCGATGGCGCCGAGCAATGAAGGCAAGCGGTAGGTCCAGATGTGATGGTCATGGCCCCCCAGGAAGGGGGCCGCCAGCTTGGTGGCGGCGGTCTGAAGCCAGTAGATCCCGACCGGCTTCTTGTAGCGGGGGACATGGCCGAAGCGGATATCGACCCAGTTGCCGCTTTCCACCATCTGGCGGGAGGACTGGGCAAAGCGGCTTTCATCCCGGTCCAAGGCGGGCAGGCTCAGGATGCCAGGCAGCCACAGAAGCAGCCCCAGAACAGCCAGCAGGGCCTTTGGCCGCCGGGCCAGCACAGCCAGCCAGCGGGGCGGCGCGGGCGGGTCACCCAGAACCGGGGTTTCCGCCGGGATTTCCCCCGAATTTTCCGTGGCTTCCGAGTCGGTCATGCCGGGGGAACTATGTCGGTCCCGCCCCTATGTTGCAAAGACCGGGGCGGGTATAAGGCCCCCCAAATCGCGCTGGAGCACAAGGATTCATGACGGGGCCCGTGGCCATATCAGTGGTCGTGCCGGTGAAGGACGAAGCGGGCAATGTCGCCCCCCTCGCCCGGGAAATCGCGGCTGCGCTGGCCGGGGAATCCTACGAGATCCTGTTCATTGACGATGGTTCCAGCGACGGCACCGATGCCGCCCTTGGCGCCCTCAAAAGCGAAATCCCCCAGCTTCGGGTGCTGCGCCACAGCCGCAACCTGGGCCAGAGCCGCAGCATCCGCAGCGGCGTGGCCGCCGCCCGGGGCGACATCATCGTGACCCTGGACGGTGACGGCCAGAACGATCCGGCCGACATTCCCAAGCTGCTGGCTGTGCTGCATGCCGAGGCCGATGTGGGACTGGTGTCGGGGGTGCGGGTCAAGCGCCAGGACACCGCCAGCCGGCGCATCGCCTCGCGGCTGGGCAACAAGTTTCGCCACATGATGCTGGGCGACGGCGCCACCGATACTGGCTGCGGGCTCAAGGTGTTTCGCCGCCATGCCTTCCTGGACCTTCCCTATTTCGATCACATCCACCGCTTCCTGATCGCGCTGATGCTGCGCGACGGCTGGCAGGTGCGCTATCTGCCGGTGAACCATCGCCTGCGCCTGACAGGGGCGTCGAAATACACCAACCTGGGCCGCATGCTGGTCAGCTTCCATGACCTGCTGGGCGTGCGCTGGCTGCAGCGGCGCCATCGCGGCCGCGCCGACATACGGGAGCTGTAAATGGGGACGCTTACCCACCTTTATAATTATGCCCTGCAACATCCTTATGACGTGACGTGGAACGGGCTTGGCTTCCTGGCACAAGCGATCTTCGGCGTGCGCTTCATCATCCAGTGGCTGAAAAGCGAACAGGAAGGCCACAGCGTCGTGCCGCTGGCCTTCTGGTATTGCAGCCTGGTCGGCGGGGTCATGAATCTGGTCTATGTCGTGCACCTGATGGCCTGGCCGCTGATGCTGGGCGCGGCAGCGCCGGTGCCGATCTATGCCCGGAACATCTGGATGATCTACCGCGACCGCCGCGCCGCGAGCTGATAGTCTGGCAAGGATAAAAGGGGATTCGATGCTGCGCGCCTTTCCCATGATCCTGCTGGCGGTCATTGCCTACAACCTGCTGGTGTTCGGCGGCATGGCGGCCGGCCATGACGTGACCGCGCTGCTGGCCCAGTCGGCCAACATCAAGCTGGTGTCGGGCGATCTGTGGAAGATCACCGCGGGCGACGGCCTCGTGGCGCTGGGCCTGTTGCTGCTGTTCATCGAGACGGTGAAGGCGACGCGCACCGAACACCGCGAGATCCTCAATCACGGATTGTCGCTTTTGACCTTCATCGGCGCGCTGGTGGAGTTCATCGTGCTGAAGGGCTTTGGCACCTCGCCCTTCTTCTTCATCACCGCCATGTGCCTGTTCGACGTGGTGGCCGGCTACACCATCTCGATCATCACCGCCCGGCGCGACATGAGCGTGATCCCGCACGAGGATCATTAGGCCCCAAAAAGCCTTTTGCCGTAATAGCTTGGCTGGGCCTTGCGGGGGGCCTCCGGGGCGTGTATCCACCCATTTCCCTGGCAGGACAGGTGGCCGAGTGGTTGAAGGCGCACGCCTGGAAAGTGTGTAACGGTGAAAGCCGTTCGAGGGTTCGAATCCCTCTCTGTCCGCCAATAAAAAAGGGTCCCCTTGCGGGGCCCTTTTTTATTGGCGGATAGGGATCGGTGGACGAACCCTTGTTCGACAAAATTGCCGACAGGCAATTTTGGGCGGCGCGCACAGCGCGCCGATCCGAGCGCCAGCGAGGACGAGGAACATGCCCTGAGCATGTTCCGAGCAATCCCTCCCGGTCTGCGGTAACAGTGTACCCCGCTATTTTAAGCCTTCTGTTTTAGGGCGATACACTCTTTCAAAGCCCGAAAACGACTTCCCGTCAGGAATGGCGCCATCTTCGTTTTCGTAAGTAAATTTTGTAAGTCGAAATCCAGAGTCCTTCCAACCCGGCAAGGCCATCGCATGCTTCAGCAAAAGCTCATGAAGAAGCACTCCTAAATAAAGAAGTGTACCGACCTGCCCCTCTATGCCTTCGATGAGGTTTTTATAAATCTCATTTGCGCTGCCATCTTTTTGTTTTACGCCAAGGTATGCATCGCGAGGATTAGCCTTAGACACTCGCCATTCATTTACAACATCATTCCTATGCCTGATTTGGTCCATCAACATATGAACGCTACTGTTTAAATGAAACGCTACCGAAATGACCTCGGGGCTAGTGCGAACATTGGCCAAGATGAAAGACTGCAATTCGTCGCCTGGGAGCATAGGTTCCGTAATCGTGCGAATGTCTAGCCGGTACGGATGATTGGGATCCTTTTCATAGGCTGCTAGCCGCCGCCTTATATGCACCCACCACTACACTTATAACTTCGCGCTTTAGGCCAAGGACATTATTGACGATAATGTTGGTGAGAGCCATCGCACCATTTATGGCCGCAATTTCCGCTTTTAAATTTTTTAAAGCCTCTGCCTGCTCTTCGTGAGCACGCTTCTCCTCTTCGATTCTTCGTTTGTGTGCATCTGCGCGCGCACTGAGTAAATAAGCAAAGTAAGCACCCACCCCTGCGCCAGATAACGAAGCGAAGAACTCGCTGCTGAAAAAATTATCGAGCACTATCGATGATCCCTGATGGGCCACCTCGGCAAACATGAACAACATTTGCCACGGCGGCGGGTGCCAGTATTCGCACAAGTGAAATGCCTGCTTCCAAGAAATATTACGTTGAGCCTAATCTGTGCACCACCACCAGTTCCTTTATTATAACCCATTTGCCCGCCTCCCCCACCCGTGCTTCACTCCCCCAAGCCTCCACCAGAGAGGCCGCCAACCGGGGGGACTGCCACATGCCCAAACTACGCTGGACCATGATTTTCATGGGCTGCGCGGCCAACGCGATCAACTATATCGACCGCGCCAACCTGGCCGTGGCGGCGCCGGGAATCCGCGCCGAGTTCGGCATCAGCCCCGCGGTAATGGGGGTGATCCTGGGCGCCTTTTTCTGGACCTATGCCGCCATGCAGCTGCCGTTCGGCTGGTTCATCGATCGTGTAGGCGCTCGCATCGCGCTGGCCGTGGCGGTGATGTGGTGGTCGATCTCCACCATCCTCACCAGCCTGGCGCGGGGCGTGGGCACCTTGATGGGCTTTCGGCTGCTGCTGGGCGTGGGCGAAGCCGGCGCCTATCCGTCGGGCGCCAAGATCAACATGGACTGGTTTCCCAAGGGCGAGCGCGCCATCGCCGCCAGCATCTTCGACAGCGGCAGCCGCATCGGCGCCGCCCTGTCGCTGCCGCTGGTGACCTGGCTGATCGGCGGCTGGGGCTGGCGCATCTCGTTCGCGGTCACCGGCGCGCTGGGCATTGTCTGGACCATCATCTGGGTCATCAAGTATCGCCGCCCTGAAGAACATCCCGGCGTCACGCCGCAGGAGCTTGCCGAACTGCAGGCCCAGCGCGGCGTGCCGACAAGTGAAACCCATGTGAAGTGGTCGTCGCTGTTCAGCTATCGCACCATCTGGGGGATGATGATCGGCTTCTTCTGTTTGAACTTCGTGATCTATTTTTTCATCACCTGGTTTCCCACCTATCTGATCCAAGCGCGCGGCTTTTCGCTGGCGCAGCTTGGCACCCTGGGGCTGCTGCCGGGGCTGGTGTCCATTCCCTGCGGCTGGCTGGGCGGCTTCACCTCGGATGCGCTGTATCGCCGGGGCTGGAGCCTGACGGCGGCGCGCAAGACGTGCCTGGTGGGCGGCATGCTGACTTCGTCGGTGATCACCTTTTCGGTGTTCGCGCCCAACGTCTATGTCGCACTGGCCTTCTTCGCCATCGCCTATGGCGCGCTGGCCTTCACCGCCGCCAGCATCTGGTCGCTGCCGGGTGACGTGGCGCCCTCGCCCGCCCATGTCGCCTCCATCGGCGGCATCCAGAACTTTGCGGCCAATATCGCCGGCATCATCACCACCAGCTTTACCGGCGTGATGCTGGCCATCACCGGCGGGTCGTTCGTGGTGCCGCTGATGACGGCGGGCGGTATTTGCATCCTGGGCGCGGCGGTTTACATGTTCCTGATCGAAGATATCGCACCGCTGGAAGCCCGAGCCTGAAGCCATGAAAATCGTCAATTACGCCGGATTCCGCGACGCGGCCAAGAAGCGCCTGCCCCATTTCCTGTTCGAATATATCGATGGCGGCAGCTATGACGAGCATACGCTGCGCCGTAACGTCAGCGACTTCAAGAAGGTCACCCTGCGCCAGAAGGTGCTGCGCGACGTTTCCAACCCCAACACGGCCACGACCCTGTTCGGGCGGGACATGGCGCTGCCCATCGCCTTAGCGCCCATCGGCATTGCCGGCTTCTATCGCCGCCGGGGCGAAACCCAGGCGGTGCGGGCGGCCGAAAGCGCCGGCATTCCCATCGTGCTGTCCACCATGTCCTGCTGCCCGGTCGAGGAAGTGCGCAAGGCCTCGCAGCGGTCCTTCTGGATGCAGCTCTACATGATCCGCGACCGCGGCTTCATGACCGACTTCCTGAAGCGGATGGAGACGGCGGGCATCGACACGCTGTTCCTGACCGTGGACCTGGCCATCAACGGCATCCGCTACCGCGACCGCATCGGCGGGCTGGCGGGCTCGCAAAGCCTGATCAAGCGGCCGGGCCGGCTGTTCGACATTCTTTTCCATCCTGGTTGGGCGTGGGACGTGGGCATCAACGGACGGCCGCTGATCATCGGCAATGTCGCGCCCGCCATGCCGAACGGCGCGGGACTGGTGCAATTCCAGGCCTGGGTGGCGCGTAACTTCGATCCGTCGGTGACCTACAAGGACATCGCCTGGCTGCGCCAGCAGTGGAAGGGCAAGCTGGTTTTGAAAGGCATCACCGATCCGGGCGATGCCAGGCGCGCTGTCGACGAAGGCATGGACGGCATCGTGGTGTCGAACCATGGCGGGCGGCAACTGGACGGTTCGCTGTCCAGCATCGCGGCGCTGCCGGCGGTGCGCGACACGGTGCAGGGCAGGATGCCCATCCTGCTGGATGGCGGCATCCGTTCCGGTCTTGATGTGTTGCGGGCGCTGGCGCTGGGCGCGGACAGTGTGCTGCTGGGCCGGGCCTGGGCCTATGCGCTGGCGGCGCGGGGCGAGGCCGGTGTGCGGTCCATGCTGGAGATCGTGAAGGAAGAACTGGAAGTGGCCATGGCCCTGACCGGCCAGAACGATGTGCGCAAGCTGGACGCCGACCTGGCGCTGACCCAGCCGTGAAAAATCTGCGGGTCCTGGTCACGGCGGGGGCGGCGGGCATCGGCCAGGCGATCACCACCGCGCTGGTCGAAGCTGGGGCGCGGGTTCACATCTGCGATGTCGCGCCATCGGCCATGCCCAGCGTGTCGTCCAGCCTCGCTGATGTCTCCAGCGAGGCCGATGTGGACCGGCTGTTCGACGATGTCCGTGCCAAGCTCGGCGGGCTGGATGTGCTGGTGAACAATGCCGGCATCGCCGGGCCCACCGGCAAGATCGAAGACCTTTCGCTGGATGACTGGCGCCGCACCCTGGACGTGGACCTGACCGGCCAGTTCCTCTGCGCCCGCCGCGCCGTGCCGATGCTGAAAGAGGCCGGCGGCGGCTGCATCATCAACATGTCCTCGGCGGCGGGGCGGTTCGGCTATGCCTTCCGCACGCCCTACGCCGCCGCCAAATGGGGCGTGATCGGCTTGACGCAAAGCCTGGCCAAGGAGCTGGGCCCGTCCAACATCCGCGTCAACGCGATCCTGCCCGGGGTCATCAAGGGCCCACGGATGGAAAAGGTCATCCGCGACCGCGCCGAAGCCACCGGGGTGCCGTTTGAGACAATGGAAAAACAGTATCTGGACCGCATCTCGCTGCGGCGCATGACCGGCCCTGAAGACATCGCCGCGATGGTGGTTTTCCTGGTGTCCGACGCGGGGCGCAACATCTCCGGCCAGTCGCTGGGCGTCGATGGCAATGTCGAGTCCCTTTAAGCTGTGAGGCGGCAGCCTTCGCGGCTGGACACCACACCAGAATCGGTACGGGATCACGGGAAAAAGGAGCCTATAATGCTCACCCGCCGCCGCACGCTTGCCAATCTCCTGGGACCCGCCGCCGCCTTCGGGCTGGGCGCCACCCTGCCCGCACGCGGCCAGGGCGCTGCTTTGGGCTCACGCGAGAAAATCCGCGTCACCAAGATCGAAAGCTTCGTGCTGAAGAATTCGTGGGTGTTCGTGAAGATCAGCACCGATGCCGGCATCACCGGCTGGGGCGAGATGCTGAAGGACGACGCCAAGGCCTGCGCCGCCGGCGCGCTGGAAGTGGGCCACTACCTGATCGGCCAGGACCCCACCCGCGTGGTCTTTCACTGGCAGGCGATTGCGCGCGGCGCCTTTTATCGCGGCGGCCCGATCAAGACCGCCATTTCATCCGGCATCGACCAGGCGCTGTGGGACATCACCGGCAAACTGTATGGCTTGCCGGTGCACAGGCTGATGGGCGGGCCGACGCGCGACCGCGTCCGCGTCTATGGCCAGCCCGGCAAGAATGGCGTCAACGCCATGAAGGTGATCCTGTCGGACACGGCCGGCCGCAATCCTTTCAAGTATAATGAAGGCGACAAGTTCGTCACCGAAGCGACCGAACGCTTTGCCGCCCTGCGCAAGAAAATGGGTCCCGATGTCGATATCGGCGTGGAATTCCATGGCGCGGTGCAGCCCACCACCGCCATCCGGCTGATGGCGGCGCTGGAGCCGCACAGCCCCTGGTTCTATGAGGAAGTGGTGCAGCCCCTGAACGTCGACCTGATGGCGGAGCTGGCAAAAAAGACCAGCGTTCCGCTGGCCACCGGCGAGCGCATCTTCACCAAATGGGGCTTCCGCGAAATCCTGGAGAAGAAGGCCGCCATGATCCTGCAGCCGGACGTGTGCTATGCCGGCGGCATCACCGAACTGAAGATCATCGCCGGCATGGCGGAGGCTTATTACGCCCCGATCGCGCCGCACAATCCGCAAGGCCCCTGCTCGCTGGCGGCGTCGTTGCAGATCGCGGCGTCCATTCCCAACTTCCTGATCCAGGAACGCGGCGACAATGAATATTCCGATCTGCTGGCCAAGCCGCTGCCGCCCATCGTGAACGGCCACCGTCCGCTGCTGACCGAGCCGGGCCTGGGCATCACCATCGACGAGAACAAGCTGATGGCCCAGGTCGGAGAGCCCAAGCCCTACCTGACCAAGTTCGATCCCGATGACGGTTCGGTGGTGGACTGGTAGCTACTTCCGCTCCGCGGCCCAGCCGGTATCCAGCGGCTTCTTCGGATCGGCCGTGATGTGCAGCACCGCGCAGTGGTGGTAGGTGAACTGGCCCGGATTGTTCACCGTGTGCTGCTCCATGAACTGGGCCACCTGAAGCGTGCAGCTCTTGCAGTTGATGTTGGGCACGGTGACATCGGTCTCGAACGGCGTGTCGGTCTTGGCGGCGTGCTGGAACAGCCCGTCGGCCAGCACCGGCGGCGCCACCGGGTTCATGATCGCGCCGGACACCGACACCACCACGCCCTTTTCGTTGGTCATGGTTTCGGCTTTGGGATCGACCGGCAGTTCGGTGGGCGAATTGACCGCCAGCGCGATGCGATAATGGCCGGGGTGATAGACGGTTTCCTGCACCTTCACATGCAGCGCCGTGCCGCCCTTGACATCGGTCACCGCGTAGGTGGGCTTGCCGAAATCGGCATTGGTGCCGCCGCAGGGCGCAGCCTTTTGCGGATCGCCCAACTGGTTTTCTTCGATCCAGGAGGCCGACGCCAGCAGCCGGAAATGCGCCTGGCTGGCGGCCGGCAGCAACATCAGCGCGAGCGCCGCAAGACCCAACAATTTCTTCATGACCGCAGCCCCGTGAATTTCGGACGCACCCTAGCCAGCGGCCCCGCAAGCGTCAAAGATGCTGTTGTGACACGCAATTCAGGATTCCGGCCTTGGACTTCAACCTTCCCTATCCCGAGCAGGTCGGGCTGACCGACGAAGGCGACAAGGGCTATGTCTTTCGCCGCTGCCCCGGCAACCAGCGGCTTTATACCTATGACCTGGACACGCCGCTGCGCTCTGCGTGCAACGAGGCGTGCCAGGCAAGCTGGATGCCGGTGCCCGCCGCGCCCACGGCAAAGCCGCTGGGCCAATGGACCATCATCCGCGGCGAAAGCGGCCAGGGCCAATGGGCCTATCGCGGCAAGCCGGTCTACACGCTGCTGGGCGATCCGCCCTACAAGCCCAAGGGTGAGGGCCTGGAAAACGGCAAGTGGCACCTGCTGCCATACGAGAAATAGCTAGCGCACCGGGAATTGGGTGAAGACATAGTCGGTCTTGGCCGCCGCCCCATGACAGGCCCGGCCGCAATTGGGGCCCTTGCCCAGGGGCGAGAAACTCGCGGTCTTGGTGTCATAGTTGAACTGCGAATAGCCCCAATGATCGGGGCCGGTGAACCGCTTGCTGTCGCGCACCATGGTGTCGATGTCGTTCAGCGTATCGGGCACCGTCGCCGGGAAAGTGTCGGACAATTTCTTGGTCTTCCAGTGGATCTTCACCATCTTGGCGCCATCGGGAAACGGCTTGCCGTTGCCGGGGATGCCGGACTTGTAAGCCGCGATCATCTCCGGGTTTCCCAGGATCACATCGATGACGTTGGAATTCTGGCTGACCGAGATTGTCTGCCAGGTTTCGTAACCCCGGAATTCCGAAAAGGAGATGCCGTCCGGCACCGTCACGGAAAAACGGTCCTGCTGGGCGATGGCGATGCCGCCCAGCGCGGCAAGCGCGGCGGTGGCGATAACGGTTGTGCGTATGGCTTTTCTGGAAACGCGCGACATGACACCTCCACATCACGGGGCCGGGGAAATTCCCGGCGCCGGTTCGGCCTGCAATATGATGGGACGCAACAGCTGCTGTGCGGCTTGGACAAGGCCATGTTGCCGCCGCCTTGTGAAGCTTTTCAAGCCTAGCGCGCGATGTTGACACTGACCCGCTGGGTTTTTTCCGGGGGCGGGCCCGGTACCGGATCTTCGGGCATGCCGACCAGCGGCATGCCGACCTCGTCCACCTTCCAGCGATAGTGCGGACGGTCCAGCATCCTGAGAAAATAATCCTTGCTGGGCAGTTCCTGGATGATGCGCTCCAGCCGCGGCGCCTGTGCCTCGGTGGTGCCGGGCGGCACATCCTGAACGATGCGCGTCGAGGTGGCTTTGATCAGCGCGGCGGCAGTCGCCTCGAACGAGGCCTTGCGCCATTCCTCCGCCGCCAGCCCCTGGATGCCGACGGGGCGAGCGGGATCGGGATCGACCACAAAGGCCGGCTGGGCGGTGATGCGATAGGCGGTGGAGATGCCCATGAAGCGCCCGGTCACCGGATCCGGCATGCCGTCGGCATTGCGTTTGGCTGCATAGTAGAGCGCGATGGCGTCTTCATGCTCGCGCACGCCCTGTTCGGCGCCGGACTGGGAAAAGGTGTTCTGGCTGTATAGATCGCGCCAGTCGCGATAGCCCGCCACGATGCCACTGAGGGTGCCATCCGGCATCATCGCCAGCCGCAGCTTTCCTTTGCGGAAAAACGCGTCGCCGGTCTGGTCATAGATCCAGGAAATGCGCGGCATGTGAATTTCCGCCACCTGCTCGGTATCGACCACGCCGTTCCGGATTTTGGCTTTCAGCCGCGTATACTGGGTGGTGCGCGGCAGGCGATAGGAATAATCCACTGCCACGGCGTTGCGCGCATCCTTGACGATCTTGTCGGGGGAATAGCCGATTTCGACCACCGCATTGTCGTCATTCATCGGGTCCTTGTTGCCCGAAATGCGCACCACGATGGTGAACAGCCCGTCCAGCATCTTGTCGTTGGAGCGCAGGAACAGGGTGGCGTTGCCGTGCCCGCGCCAGGGCGCATCGCAGCCCCAGGCGCGATACAGCGCATTGTCCACGCCCTTTTCGCCGTCCGGGCTGGTGAAGCCAGTGTCGGCGTTGCCGTCCAGGTTCAGTCCTTCACCGATCCGCCCGGTCACTTGCGGCTGGCCGGTATCCTCGGCGGCGAAGGGGTTCACATAAGTCTCGATCCCCTTTTTCCAGCCGCGATAGGAAATCGCCCGGCCCCAGATGCTGAAGCGGGTGGTGGCGGGGCCGGGGACTTTTTCCAGGCCGGGCGGCACCGCGATCTTCTCGATGTCGTCTTGCCGGCGCCATTTCTGGCGCATCAGCGCTTCCTTGACATGCTCCGGGTTCGAAAAATGGACGGTGCTGCCATGGGGGCAATCGGCGCCCGGCTCGACCTCACCGGCGCGGGTGAACCCGGCGCGGCCGCCATAATGAAAGGCGAATTCATAGGTGCCCACGACATAGCCGCGCGTCCAGGGCGCGGCATCGGCAGCGCCCGCGCCCATCATCAGCGCGGCAACCGCGGCAAAAACAGAAGCACGCCAAATCATGGGCCACCCTCGGCGCTTATTCAGCCAGAGCCCGGCCGCACTGGCAACTGATTCAGGGATCTTGGCGAAGCGCCTGGACGTCAGCTTCGGTGACTTTGCCTTTGTAATGATTGCCGAAATGGCTGCGGACATAATTCACCACATCGGCGACCTGTCCGTTGGTGAAATGGCCGCGGAACGGCGGCATGCCGCGATGGCCGTTCATCACCATGGACAGGACATAGCCCGGCTCGGCCACCCTGGGATTGGCGGCCAACGCAGGGTAAGTGCCCGCACCGGACGCGCCCCTGGCATCCGCCATATGACAGCCCTGGCAGACGCCGCGATAGACCGCCTCGCCGCCCTGCATGGCGAAGGGCGCGCCGCGCATGTCCGGCGTGTCGGCGGCTGACGCGGGAAGCGCCATCAGCAAAGTCACGAAAAACATTCTGCGCATCATGGCTGCACCACGCGCGCGTGGAGACGGGTGATCGCATCCAGCGCGGAAAGCACGGAACCTTCCTGCCATCCGGGCAGGCGCGAGGCATGCTCGCTGGCCAGGAGGATGCGGCCTTCCAGGGCGCAGAGATTGTTGTAATGCTGGTCGCGGGCTTCATCCGTCCAGGCCCCCTGGCAGCCCATCGCCCAGGGCACGCGATGCCAGGCCACCGCCACGCCATTCTCGAACTCCGCCGGATATTGCGGATGGATCTGGGCGCCGTCGCGCAGCGCATCCTGGATGCGCTCCTGCGGGGATTTCGAAGCCGCCAGGTACGCTGGCCGCCCGAAGGTGTAGGCGCCCAAGAGCACGCCCTTGCCGGCCGAATAATAATCCCACATCGGATAGCTGATGGTGGTGCTGGGCAGGCTGGTATAGGTGATGCCGCCGTAAATCTGTTCGTCTTCTTCCCAGAAGCGGCGTTTGAATTGCAGCCCCACTTTCAGCGCCGCCAGATAGGGCAACTGGTCGATCGCCGCCTTCATCGGCGCGCCCACATTCATCGGGATCTGCGCCAGAATGGGTGTGGGAATGGTGCACAGACACCACTGGGCACGCGCGGTGCGGGGTGCCCCGCCGTTCCTGCTGTCGACATAGGTCGCGGTGACGCCCTCCCCGTCCTGGCGGATATCCGTCACCTTGCAATTATATTCGATCAGAGGCGCCAGGTTGGCGCCCATCGCCTTGCCGATCGTGCCCATGCCGCCTTTGGGCTGGAAGATGGTGCTTTGCAGTTCGTAATTGTGGCCTGACCCGATGGCCGACCACAGGCCGGAGCGGAGCAGATCGCTGAGCGCCGACGGCTCGGACGGCACCGACACCGACTTGATGCCGCCGCCCGGATCGACATCGAAGCCCCGCCGCATCGAACTGGCGATGCCCTTCTTGTATTCGTAATTGCCGTCCAGCGCGCCCCAGGCCTGCAGCGCCTGCATCAGGATCTCGCGGTCCTCCTTGCTGACCGCCCGGTCCAGCGCATTCTGCTTGGTGCTCTTGGCCAGCAGCTCGGCGACATGGCCATGGAAATCGGCCTGTATCTTGCGGTAGCGCACCGGCTTGTCGCCCGCCTTGTGCACATAGGCGTTGTAGTTGACCTGGATAAACGGCTCCATCGCCACGCCCATACGGCGGGCATAATGCAGGATGCCGCGATGGTGGAAGGGCAGCCGCCAGGGACCGGGATTGAGATATTGGCCGGGATCGAACTGCACATGCTGGGTGGCGCCGCCCAGTTCGGTGTAGGAGTCGCCGCCATAGAGCGACCAGTTCCGCCCACCCGGCCGGCCGTTATATTCCAGCACCTGCACCTTGTAGCCGGCGTCGCGCAGCTCCATCGCCGCGACCATGCCCGCGATGCCTGCGCCCAGGATCAGCACACTGCTGCCCGCCGGCGGGCGCGACAGCTTGATCGGTCCTTCGAAGCTGGAGCCTTCGGCATACCCCAGCTCGGTCATGGCGTGGTACATGGCGGCGCTGCCGGCCACCACGCCGATCATCTGGAACAGGGAGCGGCGGCTGGGCGCGGTCACGGCTTGGCCCGCGCCGCGGCGACCAGCGCGGGAAAGTCGATCTGCGCCGAGGGCTGGGTGACGATGTGGCCGCCGATGATAAAGGTGGGCGTCTGGAAGACGCGCAAGGCGCGCGCCAGATTGAAGTTCGCGATGATCTGGGCGTAGATCGCGGGCGCCTCCATGTCTTTCTTCAGGCGCGCGACATCCAATCCCACACTTGTGGCGATCTCGAACACGCGCGGCGTGGGCAAGGGATGCTCGGGCGCCATCAGCAGAGCCTGGTGGTATTCGGCATACTTGCCCTGGGCGATGGACGCCAAAGCGGCACGCCCGGCGATGGGCGAGGACTCTGCCGGCTCGATGGTGAATTCCCTGGGGATCAGCTTGACCCCCGGATCGGCCTTCAGCAGCGCTTCCACGCGCGGCTCGGCGCGCTTGGTGAAACCGCAATTGTAATCGAAGAACTGGACGATGGTGACATCGCCATTGGGATTGCCCAGGAAGCCGGACGCCGGGTCATGAAACAGGGCGTCCACATTCTTTGCGACCAGCTTGTCGCTGGCGGCGGCCTTATCGGCATCGATTTTGGCCTGGTAGGCCTGTTCGATCCGGCTCTGGTCGGCGGGGTCAACCGGCGCTGCGAAGGCCGCAAGCGGGGCCAGCAGCAGGAAAGCAAACAGCAGCGATCTCATGACATCCCCCCGGGTCAGGCCCCTATGCCTACTCCCGGTTCGCATCGTCCTGCAACTGCCGCCCCAAAAGGAAACGGCCGGCTTCGCCCAGGGGAGGAAGAAACCGGCCGACCCTTTATTTCCCTCAGCTGGATTCCCTCAGCTGGAGGGCCTCACAGATTGGCTTTGAGGCCGATCGTGAAGTAGCGGCCCATCGGGCTCTGGCCGTTATAACCCGACTGGTAGCTCGAGTAGATCTGGCCAATGGTTCCGTTGGGCACATAAGCGGGCTGGGCGTTGAGAATGTTCTGCACGACGAAATAGGCGGTCATGTCGGCACCCTCCATCTCGAAATTGCGCGAGATGTTCACGTCCGTCTGGTTCCAGGAGTTCACATGGGGGTTGATCCAGTTGTTGAGGCCCGCCGAAGCCAGCGCAGATCCTGCCGGCAGGACCGGACCCGTCACCTGGCTGAAGCCCGACACCCAGGTGTCCTGCACGCCCACGGTCCAGTCGTTCAGGGTGTAGTTCAGCATCCAGGTCAGGCGCGTGCTGGGACCGGGCGTACGCGAGTAGGTCGCGCCCGGGAACAGCACCGAGTTGTTGATGACCGGCTGATAGGTGGCCAGCAGGCGGCTGGTGAAGTTACCATTCCAGCCGGGGATGAACTCCTCCGCGGCCCAGCCATAGTTCGCCTCGAAGTCCCAGCCTTCGGTCTTGGTCGAGGCGGTATTGAGGTTGAAGGTGAACAACCGGGTCACCTGGTTCGCCGCCGTACGGTCGGAGAAGGGCAACGGACGCTGGTAGTTGTTGCAATAGACAGAGGTACCGCCGGAGGACTCGCACAGTGTCTGGATGGTGGCGCTGGGCGCGATCGAGCCGATCGCGTTGGCCAGGTGGAGGCGGAAATAATCCAGCGAAACGGTCAGGCCCGGAATGAAATCCGGGGTCCACACCGCACCCACCGTATAGGTGCGCGACACTTCCGGCACCAGGGCGGCATTGCCCTGGCTGGAATAGGTGGTGGTGTAGTTCTGGGCCGCGCCCGAAAGATGCTGGTCGCCGTTAAAGACATTCTGCAGCAAGGTCGCCGGACGGAACAGGTCGTCCAGTGTGGGTGCGCGGATGTCGATCGAGGTGGTGCCGCGGAAGCGCAGGGAGTCCACGACATTCCAGTTGAAGCCGATCTTCCAGGTCTGCACCGGCCCGGACACCGAATAGTTGGTGTAACGGCCCGCCAGGTTCAGGTCGAAGTTCTGGATCAGCGGAACATCCTTGATGACCGGGATCGCCGTTTCCAGCGCCAGTTCCCACACATTCTGGGCGGCATGGACCGGCTGCAGGATCGCCTGGGCGTAGCTGGGCAGCGCCGGATTGCAGATGCGCAGGCCCGAACAATTCACAAAGGTGCTGCTGGGCACGTTCGAAGTCACGTCATACTGGTTGAAGCGCATTTCGCCCGAGAACGCCGCGGTGATCGGGCCCGCCCAGCCATCCAGCACCTTTCCGGTGATGGCGCCGCCGAAATTGTCCAGCGTGTTGGTCTGGTGGAAGCTCGTTGTCTCGAACATGTATTTGAAGGCTTGCTGGGTAACCGCCTGCGGACCGAACGGATTGATCGGCACGCAGTCCTGGTAGGCCTGCGCGCTCCCCGGCTGGGTCGCGGCATAGCAACCCACCGTGCCGTTCGGCAGCAGCACCGCATCCTGCGACGCATACATTTTCTGCAAATTCTGGTTGTTGACCACGTTCACCGCGAGGCGGTTCTCGCCATGGGTGTAGAAAATATCCCAATTGAAGCGGCCGTTCAGGATGGTGCCGTCGAAGCCGGTCTGGAAGCTCAGCACGCGGTTGACGCTGCCGGTAGCATTGGTCTCGGTCTGGCCGTTGCCGACCAGGAATTCGCCAAGCTGGAAAGTATTGGACGCCTGCGTCGCGCCGTTCTGGATGGGGTGCGTGCCATTGTTGCCAAGCGCGGCCTGTACCGCGGCCGGCAGGAACGGATTGTCCTTGTAGAAGATGTCCGCCTGGTTGGCGCCGGGCTGGATCTTCTGCGGGAAGTACCAGCCGAAGCTATAGGCTTCCGAAGCCTGGCCCTGAAGGTGGAACTGGATCGTATCGGTCACGTCAAAGTCGAAGCGGCTGAAAAGCGAAGCCTGGTGATAACCGTTGAACACCTGGCCATAGGGGCTGTAGGCGCCGTCGCCGCCCGAGTTCAGGTTGCCGGTACCGGCCGTCACCCTGCCGTTGGCGTCGCGCGCGCCGGCCACGCCGGCATTGAACGGACCCAGCACGCCGGTGGCCACGAATTGTTGCATGTTCGCGGCCGGACAGGCCGGAACGCAGCCCTGGATCAGGCCGCCGAAGGTCGAATTGGGACGCTTGCCATTGGCAATGACGGCGAAGGGATTGGCCACCGTGCCGGTGCCCGCCAGCGCATTCGGCGCATAGCTGATGGACGCGCCATAGGGACGGGCCGACTGGTTGACCGGATCGCGGTGACGATATTCCACCGCCATTTCGAAATGGCCGCGGCCGCCGAACAGGTCCGAGCCGGCGGCGGCGCCGAGATTGTAACTCATGGCGTCGGAATAGGTGGAGATGCCGGTGTTGATGTCGGCCTTGAAGCCGTCGAACTTCTTGTTCAGCACGAAGTTGACCACGCCGGTCACCGCGTCGGAGCCGTACACGGCGGACGCGCCGCCGGTGACGATATCCACGCGGCTGATCAGCGCCTGCGGCAGGGTATCGATATCCACCGTGCCGTCGGCGTTGGACGGGGTGGCGCGGTGGCCGTCCAGCAGCACCAGGGTGCGCTGGGCGCCGAAATTGCGCAAGTTCAAGGTGTTGCTGGCGTAGTTCTGCTGACCGTCGCCGGGACGCCCGATCGACTGCGAACCCTGGAAGATCGGAAGCTTGTTCAGGCCATCAGGGATGTTGGTGGGCGTGGTCGCCAACAGGTCGGCCGTCGAGACGATGGTCAGGGGCGTCGGCGAATTGGCGGCGTCGGAAACGACGCGGCTGCCGGTGACGACGACGGATTCGACGCTGGGCGTCGCTGCGGCAACCTTCGTCTGAGCAAGTGCAGCATGAGGCAGCGCAACAACCGCCGCGCCGCAGGCGAGCAAATATCGGATCTTCAAAGCCATGGTGTCCCCCTGAGACATTTTACTGGCCTTCCTGGTGAAGGCTCTTCAGGGGATAGACGGGCTGAGGATCACAAATCCGCCATCGTCACCGATACCTTTTGGCTATCGTTGAGGCGCGGCGCAGTTATCGCTCAACTGTCTACAGATTGGCCTTGATGCCGATCGTGAGATAGCGGCCCATCGGACTCTGGACGCTGTAGCCGGAGGTATAGACCGGATACCATTGACCGATGGTCCCGTTGGGGACATAGGCCGGCAGTTCGTTGAACAGGTTCTGGACGACAAAATAGGCCGTCAGCCCCGTGCCTTCGACATGGAAGTCGCGCGAGATGTTCAGGTCCATCTGATTCCAGGACCGTACATGGGGACTGACCCAGTTGTTGATGGCGGGCGTGACGGGCCCTGCCACCTGGCTGAAGCCGGAGACCCAGATGTCCTGGATCCCCAAACTCCATTCATCCAGCGTGTAATTCAGGAACGTGGTGATGCGGGTGCTGGAATCGGGGATGCGCGTAAAGGGCGCGCCGGGGAACAGCACCGACTTGTTGATGATCGGCTGATAGGTCGCCAGCAGGCGGCCGGTCCAGGCCCCCTGCCAGCCATCCACCATGTCGGCCATCAGCCAGTGGTAATTGGTTTCGAAATCCCAGCCCTCGGTCTGGGTCGAGGCGGTGTTGAGGTTGAAGGTGAGGAGTTTGGTGGCGAAATTGGCGATGGAGCGATCGGAGAAGGGTCCGGGACGCTGGTAGTTGGCGCAATAGATCGAGGCGCCGCCCGACTGCTCGCAGATGGTCTGGATGGTCGTCGAAGGCGCGATCTGCCCGATCGCGTTGGCCATGTGGATCCGGTAATAGTCGAGCGACATCGACAGGCCCGGGATGAAGTCCGGCGTCCACACCGCGCCCACTGTATAGGCGCGCGCCACTTCCGGCATCAGGCCGGCATTGCCCTGGCTGCTGAAGGCGGTGGTGCCGGCATAGTGGGTCCCATCCGGCAGGTCGACATGCAGGTCGGTGAAGACATTTTGCAGGATGGTCGCCGGGCGGAACAGATCGTCCAGCGTGGGGGCGCGGATGTCGACCGAGGTGGTGCCGCGCAGGCGCAAGCTGTCCACGACATTCCAGTTGAATCCGATCTTCCAGGTCTGGGCGGGGCCGGACACCGAATAATGGGTGTAGCGGCCCGCCAGGTTGAGGTTGAAGGCCTGAACCAGCGGCACATCCTTGATCACCGGCACATCGCCTTCCAGCGCCAGCTCCCACACATCCTGGCTGGCATGGACCGGCTGCAGCACGGCCTGGGAATAGGTCGGCAGCGAGGCGTTGCACAGGCGCAGGCCCGTGCAGTCCACAAAAGTGCTGCTGGGCACATTGGTGCTGATGTCGTAGCTGTTGAGGCGCATTTCCCCCGACAAGGCGGCGGTGATGGGCCCTGCCCAGTTATCCATCACCTTGCCAGCGATGCTGCCGCCAAAGTCGTCCATGACATTGGTCTGGTGGAAATTCGTCGTCTGGAAAACATAGTTGAAGGCATTCGCGGTCACGGCCGTGGGACCAAAGGGATTGATCGGCACGCAGTTTGAATACCGCGCCGCCGTCGCCGGCTGGGTCGCGGCATAACAGGCCACGCTACCGGACGGCGTCAGCACCGCATCCTGCGCCGCATACATGTTCTGCAGGCTCTGGTTGTTGATCAGGTCCACCGCCAGGCGGTTTTCGCCATGGGTGTAGAACAGGTTCCAGCCGAAGCGGCCCGCCATGAATGTGCCGTCCAGCCCTGCCTGGACACTCAGCACGCGGTTGACGCTGCCGGTGGCGTTGGTCTCGGTCTGGCCATTGCCGACCAGGAATTCGCCGAGCTGGAAAGTGTTCGAAGGCTGCACGGCCGGGCTGGCGGTGGCCAGCTGCAGCGGATTGGTGCCGTTGTTGCCCAGCGCGGCCTGCACCGCCGCCGGCAGGAACGGGTTGTTCTTGTAGAACAGGTCGGCCTGGCCGGCGCCGGGCTGAATTTTCTGCGGGAAGTACCAGCCGAAACTATAGGCTTCCGAGCCCTCGCCCTGCAGATAGAAGCTGACATTGTCGGCCAGGTCATAGCTAAAGCGGCCAAAGGCCGTGGCCTGGTGATAGCCGTTGAACACCTGGCCATAGGGACTGTAGGCGCCGTCGCCGCCTGAATTCAGGTTGCTGGTGCCCGCGGTTGGATTGCCGTTGGCATCGGTGGCGCCGGCGATGCCGGGATTGAAAGGGCCGAGTACGCCGGTGGCAACAAATTGCTGCTGGTTGGCCAAGGGACAAGCCGGAACGCACCCTTGAACAAGTCCGCCGAAGCTGGAGTTTGGACGGCGGCCATTGGCAATGGTGTTGAAGGGGTTGGCGGCGGTGCCGGTGCCCACCAACGCGCCGAAGTTGGCCGGCGGACCATAGGGACGGGCCGACTGGTTGACCGGATCGCGGCGGCGATATTCCAGCGACCCTTCGATATGGCCACGCGTGCCCAGCAGATCCGTGCCGCCTGCCACACCGAGATTGAGGCTGGTGGCGTCACCATAGGTGGAGATGCCGCTGTTGAAGTCCGCCCTCAGGCCATTGAACTTCTTGTCGAGGACGAAGTTGACCACGCCGGTCACCGCGTCGGAGCCATAGACGGCGGACGCGCCGCCGGTGACGATGTCCACCCGCGAAATCAGCATTTGCGGCAGGGTATCGACATCCACCGAGCCGTCGGAGTTGGACGGCGTGGCGCGATGCCCGTCCAGCAGGATCAGGGTGCGCTGGACGCCGAAATTGCGCAGGTTCAGCGTGTTGCTGGAAAAATTCTGCTGGCCGTCGCCGGGGCGGCCGATGATCTGCGAGCCCTGGAAGATCGGCAGCTTGTTCAACCCGTCCGGCAGACTGGTGGGGGTGGTGGCGCGAAGCTGCTCGGCGGAAATCACCGTGACCGGGGTGGGCGCATTGGCGACGTCGGAGATGACGCGGCTGCCGGTCACGATGATGGTTTCGGATGGCGCGGGGCCCGGATCGGACGCCTGGATGACTTGGGGGACAGGCGCGATGGCGGCCCGGCGCAGCACGATGGTGCGGGCGTCCTTGCTGGCCACTTCCAGGCCGGTGCCGACCAGAAGGCGGGCCAGCGCTTCGTCCATCTCCAGATTGCCGGAAACCGCCTGGGTCTTGATGCCGTGCAGCTGGCTGACCGGCGCGATGATCTGGATATCTTCCTGGCGCGCGAACTCCGGAATGGATTTGGCGGCTTCTTCGGAGGGGATGTCGATGCTGCGCGGGGCTGCGGCGGCGGTAAGGGGGGGCAACGTGGCAAACGCAACGCCACAGGCAAGCCAGTACTTGCGCTTGAAAGCCATAATCCCCCTGAAACTTTTTACGGCCTTCCTGTTGAAGGCTCTTGGCGGCCCGTGGGCCGTACGCCATGCGCGCCTGTCAGCGCGTCAGCCGCACCTCCCCTTCTGCGACACGGACATGGGCGTTCAGGCTGATGGCGATGGTGTTGGCAAAGCCGACCGGATCGGTGGCCTTGAACAAGCCGGCGATTTCCTCGCGCGCCAGGGCCGGGTCCTCGACCACGATCTTGGTGTCGCTGTAGCGGGAGAATTCCGCCGCCGCCTGGGCCAGGGTCTGACCTTCAAAAGCGATCTGGCCTTCCTGCCAGGCCATGGCGCGGCGAACCTGCGCTGACGGGACAGCCTGGGCGATGATATCGGTACGGTCGTCGGGCGACATCGCCATGGTGTTGGCGGTAATGCGTACCGGCTGGACGTTCAGGGCGCTGGGCTTGAACACTTCCACGACGCCTTCACGCACCAGAACCCGGATAGGAGCGGCATCGAAACGGCTGACGCTGAAGCTGGTGCCCACCACCCGCACGCTGGTATCGCCGGCGGCGACCACGAAAGGCCGCGCCTTGTTCTTGGCGACATCGAACAGCGCCTCGCCGCGCACCAGTTCAACCGAGCGCAGGGCATCGGAATAATTCACCAGGATCTCGGAGGCGGTGTTGAGGGTGACGACCGAGCCGTCCTTCAGCGCAATGACCTTGGTCTCGCCCTTGGCGGTGGTGAAACGGCCGCGATTGCGCAGCAACTGCCAGCTCGCCCCGACGCCCACCACAAGGCACGCCGCGATGGCGCCGCCCAGTTGCAGGACGCGGCGGCGCGGCAGGACGGAAGGGGCCGCCGCGAAGGCCTCGGGATCGAAATCAGGACCCAGCGCCCGCGCCCGCTCGGTCGACAGCGCCACCGCCCGGATACGCGCATAGGCGCCCAGGCAACGCACATCGTCGTCCAGCCAGGCCCGGAAATCCTGTTCCAGGTCGGCCGTCAGCGGTCCGCGATCGAACCGGGCGGCCCAATCGGCCGCCTCGGCGTCAATCTGATGTGCGGTCTTTTCTGACATCGAACCTGTAATTCCCGGCTTTTTCTGATCCAGAACTAGACGGTTGGGACGGCTCTTTTCCGCCATACCCGAACTGTTCCAGCATGATTAAGAAACCGCGGCTCATATGCTTTTCCACGGTGCTTTCGGCAAGTCCCAGCTTAGCCGCAACTTCGCGCTGGGACAGGCCATAAACCCGGCGCAGGGTAAATACGTCCCGCACCTTGCCAGGCAGGCGGGCGATCATCTGGGCCAGGCGGTGCAGCTCGTCCCGGTCGATCACCTGGCGCTCCGGCGAAGGCTCGTCGCCGGCCACTTCCAGGTAATCCAGGTCGGGGACCGAGGCGATGGACACCACCTTCATGCGGCGCAGATGGTCGATCACCACCGAGCCCGCGATCTGGAAGGTGTAGCTTTTGGCGTCATGCACATGGGCGACGCTCTCGGCCGCGACCAGGCGCGTATAGGTCTCCTGGATGATGTCGTCGATATCGAGGCCGCCCAGGCGGCGGCGGCGCAGCCAGGCGCGCAAAGCCGGTTCGTGCACAAGCACGTGCCGCCCCAGCCAGATCGCCCGCTCGTCTGAAATCGACATGAACCCATCTAAGGACCGGACAGGAAAATTGGCAAGGTGGGTATCCGGGCGGTTCACAAGCTGAATACAGCGCAAAAGCCGGGTGCAGGCCCGCAGCCTGCTGCTATAGTCCCGTCAGACGGGGCACGATCATCGGGGGATCGCTTGAAACATCGCATTCTTGTTGGCGCAGCTTGCCTGATGGGCGCGGTATCGTTGGCAGATGCCAAGGATGCGCCAGGCAATTCCTCCTACCCCTTCGGGGATGCCGGCGGCAGCCATTATTCCAGCCTGACCCAGATCAACGCGAAGAATGTGCACAAGCTGAAACAGGTCTGGCGCTATGACATCAAGCCCGATGTCGCGCTGCAGAACACGCCCATCGTGGTGGACGGCGTGCTGTATGGCGTGGGCGCCGGCAAGGTCATTGCCCTGGACGCGGCGACGGGCAAGGAAAAATGGGTCTATGCCCCCACCCTGCCACAAAAATCGCGCGTGGGGTTTGCACCCCGTGGAGAAAGCTGGTGGAGCGACGGCAAGACCAGCCGACTTCTGATACCCGCGTCCAACTTCATCTATTCGATCGACCCCGCCACCGGAAAGCCGGACCCCGCCTTCGGCGACAATGGCCGTATCGACCTGAACGACAATCTGCGCGGGCCGGCCGCGGACAATTATGTCCGCCATGGCGGCGCGGTGAATGTGTGGCACGACCTGTTCTTCACCTGCGGCGAAGTGGGCGAGCAGACTCCCGCCTCCCCCGGCGACATCCGCGCCTGGGACGTGCGCACCGGCAAGCTGGTCTGGACCTTCCATACCATTCCCCATCCGGGCGAACCCAATGCCGAGACCTGGGCGGCCGATGCCTGGAAGACCGCCGGCGGCGCCAATGACTGGCCCGGCATGGTGATGGACGACAAGCGCGGCATCCTGTTCGCGGCCACTGGATCGGCATCGGACGATTTCTATGGCGGTGAGCGGCCGGGCAAGAATCTCTATGCCAACAGCGTGATCGCGCTGGACGCCCAGACCGGCAAGATGCGCTGGTATTTCCAGACCGTGCATCACGACGAATGGGACAATGACTTTGCCGCGCCGCCGATCCTGGTGTCGGTAACCAAGAACGGCAAGACCATCGACGCCGTCGCCGCCACCAACAAGACCGGCTATGTCTATGTCTTCAACCGCGAGAGCGGCGAGAGCCTGTTCCCCATCAAGGAAGTGCCGGTGCCACCGGCCACCGCGCCGGGCGACACGGCCTGGCCGACCCAGCCCATCCCGACCGCGCCGCCACCCTTGTCGCACCAGACGGTGTCAGCCGATGAGCTGACCCAGCGCACACCGGAAGCCAACAAGTGGGCGCGCGAGAAGTTCGCCACCTTCCTCAATGGCCCGCCTTTCACCCCGCCCGCCTACAAGCAGGAGACGGTGTCAGCGCCGGGCTTTTCAGGCGGCAGCGAATGGGGTGGTATGAGCTTCGATCCCAAGCTGCAATATCTGTTCGCCAACACCGAGAATGTGATGTGGACGACGGCGGTGATCGACCGCAAGGGACGCACGCGGGTGGAAGGCCCGGAACTGCCGGGCTCCCAGTCGCGCTATACCTTCTCCGGCTACAACAAGTTCAAGGATGAGGATGGCTATCCCGCCACGGCCTGGCCCTGGGGGCATCTGACGGCAATCGACCTCAAGACCGGCAAGTTCGCCTGGCGCATTCCGTTCGGGACCTATCCCGAACTGGTGGCCAACGGGCTGAAAGATACCGGCAGCGAGAGCTATGGCGGCGCGGTGGTCACCGCCAGCGGCTTGCTGATCATCGGGGCCAGCGATTTCGACCGCAAGCTGCACGCCTTTGACAGCAAGAGCGGCAAGCTGCTGTGGGAAACCGAGCTGCCTTACGCCGGCAACGCCACGCCCATCACCTATATGGTGGGCGCAAAGCAGTATGTCGCCATCGCCGCGAGCACCAGCCATGACCGCAAGGCGGCCAAGGGCAGCGCCTTTGTCGCCTATAGCCTGGGCGACTAGGGGCGCGGTTCACACCAAATAAAAAAGCCCGGCGTGACAGCCGGGCTTTTTGTATTCGATGCGCCAGTCCTTACGGGCTGGTGGCGACCACCACCGTGGCCGGCGCGCTGTTGGCCGAACCGATGGCGATGCCGGCCGCAGCTGCCGCCACGACACCCACAACGATGATCGGGGTGCTCAGCAGCTCGGCGTGATGGACGCCGGCGGGCTTGCCCGCCGGGAGGGCACCGTCAGCCGCCTGGGCCGCGGTGGAAATCAGAAGGCCGGTGGCCAAAAGGGCGGCGGTGATGTTTCGCATAAGTCTCTCCAACAGTGAATCCGTGGAAAAACGATAGCGAAGGCATCAAAAATTCCATTCGCAATTGCACAATGGCCCCTGCGACAAATTGGACAAGTGTGTGACAATGCCGCCATGGCGGGCGAAATGCCCAAAAAGACAGCGTTATTTGCTTGTTCTTTATACGCCCGACATCCCCGCACCCGGCGGCTGCCACACCCATATTGGTGCGGCGCACACCGACTTGCGGACTATTTTTTCGGGGCGCCCGGCACGTCTTCTGTGCGGGCCCGGCGCTCCTTCAGGATCGTTTCGAACTCGCCCCTGGTCATGCGCAGCTTGCCGGGATTGGCGTTTACCCAGGCAACCAGAGCCTCGTACTTTTTGGCGTTCCAGCCGCCCTCGAAGGCGCCGCCATTGCTGCCCGCACGGTTCAGCTCGAAGTTGAACGTATCCTCCAGCTTGATGAACTCGGCATGGGCCACCGCGTCTTCGGCCAGATAGGCCGGGATGAAGATCACCCCTTCCGACTTGGCCAGCACCAGATCGCCCGGCAGCACCGTGGCGCGTCCGATGCGGATGGGCGCGTTGATGCTGGTCAAGGTCATGTCCTTCCAGGCGGAGGGATCATAGGCGCGGTAGAGACCGTTCATGTTCTCCAGTTCGCGGTTTTCCTCCGCATCGCGGATGCCGGCATCGAACACAAAGCCGGTCTTGGAATGGGTGGCGATGCCCGAGCCCAGGTTGGAGCCGATCAGCGTGCCTTCCACGATCTTGCCGAAGCCGTCGGCGACATACATGTCGCCCTCCTTGAGCTCGGCGATGGGCCAGCTGTTGTTGCCGCTGACCCGGCCTTCGCGCTTACCTTCGGCGGCGATGGCGGCATACATGTCCTTGCGCAGCGGCATGTACTGGCTGGTCAGGGCGCGGCCGGCAAAAGGCTTTTCCGGATGCAGCATCTGGAAGCCGGTATCGAACTGGCAGTTGAAGCCCTTGTCGCGCAGGTAATCCCACAAATCTTCCACCGAGACATTCACGACCCGCTTGAGCAGGTCGTCCGGCACCCTGGGGCGGCCATCGGGGAAGCGTTCGCCCTTCCATTCAGAGGTGTAAAACATCATCTGTTCGCGGGTCTGCTTGACCTGCGCGAAAGCCGGGGCGCTGAGGCCGATGCAGCCGACCAGAACTGCTGTGAAAATTTTCTTCATTCTCGTAACTCCTTTTCCGGCGGCTCGCCCAAGCTCGCCGCGGTTACTCGCTCAAAACGGTCCACTGGACCGTTTTGTTTGCTTCGCAAATCGCTCTTAACCCCACCACTGTTCGCCAGGCGCCAGATGCGCCTTGACCACGTCCGGATTGAGATCGATGCCCAGGCCCGGTTTGTCCTCGATGACGAAGTAACCGTCCTTGAAGAACGGGCCTTCATGCGTGACCATGTCGAAGGTCCACTGATCGCGCCCGCCCGCCAGTTCATGGACGCGGAAATTGCGCACCGAGGCGGCGGCATGGGCCGATGCGATGGTGCCCACCGCGCTGGCCGGATTGTGGCAGGCGGTCCAGATGCCATACAGGTCGGCGAGATCGGCGATCCGCTTGGCCTCAAATAGCCCGCCCGACTTGGGGATATCGATATGCACCCCGGCGGTGGCCTGGCGGATGATCAGCGGCGCGAACTGCGCCAGGCCATAGAGATTTTCGCCTGTGCATAGCGGCGCATTGGTGGCGCGCGATACCCGCTCCATGGTTTCAACATTGTCAGGCGGCGTGGCGTCTTCGATCCAGTAGGGGTTCACATGCTCCAGCGCGTTGCAGTATTTGATCACGTCATTGACCGAGTATTTCCAGTGGCACTCGATCGGCATGTCGATGTCGGGCCCGAAGCCCGCGCGCATCAGGTCCATGCGCTCGACCAGGCGGCGGATATCGCGGTTGGTCAGCTCATTGGTATAGCGGTCATGGCCCGGCTCCTTGAAGCCCGGATCGGCGGTGGTCGGCACGGCGTCGCCCTGGACCTTGAAGGCGGTGAAGCCGAAGGGGTTGTTGGCCTTGGCTTCCTGCGCCTGGCGGCCCCAGGACGCGGCCTCGGCCGGGTTACGCTCCGGCGCCTGCAGGGTGCGGTAGAAACGCACCTTGTCGCGGAAACGCCCGCCCAGAAGATTGCACACCGGCGTCTGCAGCAGACGGCCCGCCAGATCCCACAGCGCGATCTCGATGCCCGACGCGGCGTGATAGGTCAGCCCGCCCGTGGCGCCATAGCCGCCATTGAGGAACAGAAGCTTGGTGTAGAGCTTGACCACATTGAGCGGGTCCTCGCCGATCAACTGCTCCTTGAAGCGCCTGAGGGTGATGTCCTTGGCGCCCGGTCCCCAATAGCCCTCGCCGATGCCATACACGCCGGCATCGGTTTCGATCTTGAACAGATTCCAGTCCCAGGTGGGGCCACGCACGATCATCACCTTGACGTCGGTGATCTTGACCTTCTTCTTCAGATACTGGGCCTTGGCCTGGTACGGCAGGGCAAAGCACGACACCGCGCCAAGCGCGAGAAGCCTACGGCGATCCATCACATACTCCCTAATTGCCTGGCGGCTTCCAAGACCGGCGATTTCATGAAGCCACTCCCCGCCGCTGTTTTTTTGTTGCCGGGAGATTGCAGCGCCGGGGCTTAAGCGTCAACGTCAAGGCAAACAAGAACAAGCGGGGAGAATTTATGAGCAAGTGCAGCATCAAGGTCGCCGCGCTTTTGGGCGCGGTGGTCCTTTCCGCCGGTGGCGCGGGCGCGCAGACGGTCTGGAAGTTCAACAACCTGTCGCGCATCGGCGGCGTCACGCCCAAAGTGGGAGGCACACCGGTCCTGGTGGATTCGCCCGTGGGCAAGGCGGTGCAGTTCAACGGCGCCGACACCGCGCTGTTCTTTCCCGCACGCCCCCTGGTCGGCGCCAAGACCTTCACCATCGAAGCGATCATCCGGCCCGAAGGCGGCAAGCTGGAACAACGCTGGATGCACATCGCCGAGACCGATCCCAAGACGGGACTGGACGCCAATCCGAACGGCGTGTCCGATCCCAATCCCCGCTTCATGTTCGAAGTCCGGGTGAAGGACGGCCAATGGTGGCTGGATGCCTTCGTCAACAGCAAGTCCGGCAGCAAGGCGCTGATCGATCCCACCAAGACCCATCCCATCAACCAATGGTATGCGGTGGCCCAGACCTATGACGGCAAGACCTATCGGTCTTATGTCAATGGCGTGCTGGAAGGCGAAGGCGATGTCGCCTTCACCCCGCATGGGCCGGGCCACATGATGGTGGGGGTGCGGATGAACCATGTGAACTGGTTCAAGGGCTCGGTGGCGCAGGCGCGCTTTACAGACCACGCCCTCAGCCCGCGCGACTTCCTGAAAGTGCCGCAGTAACTAGCGCGTCTTCAGGAAAAACATCCCGCCCGGCGTGTTGATCGGCACGGTCACGCCGGTAGGCGTGATATGGCCGCTGGCGCGGTCGATCTTGAACTCGGTGATGTTGCCGCCATTCTCGTTGGCGGCAAAGAACCAGTTGCCGGTGGGATCGATCCGCACATTGCGCGGCGTGCGCCCGCCGGACGGCACATTTTCCTTCAAGGTCAGCTTGCCGGTCCGTTTGTCGATAGCGAACACCGCCACGCTGTCATGGCCGCGATTGCCGACATAAAGGTCTTTGCCGTCGGCCGAGATCACAAGTTCAGCCGTGGTGTTCTTCGCTTTGGCCTCTTCCGGCACGGTGGCAATGGTCTGGATCTCGGTCAGCTTGCCGCCATCGATGGTGTAGACGCCGACTTCGGAATCGGTTTCGTGATCCACATAGAGATACTTCCCGTCCGGCGACATCTGGATACGGCGCGGGCCGGCGCCGGCATGGGTGCTGACATAGGGGGGATCGGCGGGCGTGATGGACGGCGCCGCAGCATCGAAATGATAGCTGTAAACCCGGTCCAGCCCCAGATCGGCGATGAACATGTATTTGTTGTCCGCACTGAACTGGATGCCGTGCTGCTTCGGCCCAGGCTGCTTGGGCGACAGCGGCTTGCCGGTGTGCTGATCGACATAGAACGCCTCGCCCAGCCTGCCGTCGGGCTCCAGCTTGTAGGCGGCCAGCGAGCCAGACGTGTAATTCACCGTCACCGCCACCTTGCCGCTCGGGTCCACCACCACCTGGTTGGGCTGGGCGCCGTGCGCCGAAGTCTTGTTGAGAAACGTCAGCGCGCCGGTTTTGGAATCGATGTGATACGCGCTGACACCGCCGGCCGTTTCCCAGTTCACGGTGTAAAGCGTCTTGCCATTGGGGGCGATCCAGACATGCGCCGGTTGCGGCGTTTCCGCCATCAATCCCAGCGAGGACAGGCTGCCGTCCTTGCTGTCGAACTTCCAGGCATAGATGCCCTTGGAGGTGCCCGCCGTGTAGCTGCCGGCATACAGGAGGTAATGCGCCGCCAGCGCCGGCATGGGCGTCAGGAACATCAGGCCTATCAGAGCACCATGCTTGAGCCGCATCCCGTTTCCCCTTATTTTTCGGCACTAGACCAAAAATCCGCCAAGGTGGGAAGCCGATGGTCCGCAAAATCGCCCTTCTGACGCTGGTGCTGTGTGCGCCCCCGCTTTTGATGTCAGGAGCGGCCCTGGCTGCACCGCCCGAGATCGCCAGCACGATCAAGGCCGACAAGCCCTATGGCGAAGGCCATATGAATTTCCTTTTCATCAAGGCCTATAACGCCCGCTTCTGGACCGATGCCACGGGCTGGTCGATGGAGCAGCCCTGCGCCATGGAGATCACCTATGGCATGGGTTTCGACACGTCCGACCTGGTGGAGCGCACCATCAAGGAAATGAAGAATGTCGATCCTGGCCTGGGCGATGCGGAGATCGCCAGGCTGACGCCGCAGCTGGACAAGGTCTATCCGCCGGTGAAATCGGGTGACCGGCTGATGGCGCTGTATGCCCCGGGCAAGCCCATCGCCTTTTTTCACAACGGCACACCGACCGGCAGCATCGACAATGCATACGCCAAGGATTTCTTCGGCTTGTGGCTGCTGCCCAATACCTCCAGCCCGTCGCTGCGCGCCAAGCTGCTCAAGCTGAAATAGGCGCTTTGCCCGAAAGACGCGCGCCCAGCCCCAAGAGACCCGGCATGGTGCGGATCACCGCCAGGCTGGCAAAGCGGGTGGGCGCCCGCATCGCCAGATGCGCAAACACGGAGGCGGCGCGAATGCGCGGTGCGAAGTGCTTCTTCCATTCTTTCGCATAAAATTCGCCGCGATGGGCGATCAGCAGCCGCGCCAGCAGGCCGGACGACTGGATCGCCATGCTGATGCCTTCGGCGATCACCGGATGGGCCTCGCCCGCAATATTGCCGGTGAAATAGATACCGTCTTCGAAGCGCGGGCGAATGCCCGGATGGATCGGGCCGGTGGAGAGGAAATTGCCTTCCAGAGCCGCATCGCCCAGCGCCGCCTGCACCCCGCGCGTTGTTTCCATGATATGCGCCAGCACCGCTTCCGCCGCCTTGCCGCCATGGCGGGCGCGCGCCGCCGACAGCGCGTCGCGCCGGATGCAGCAGGACAGCGAGGTGCGCCCGGCATCGGTGTGCACCAGACCGCCATAGCCGCCGGGAAAAGCCAGCAGCGGCATCAGCCCGTCCGGCAGCGCGCCGCCGGAGAAATGCGCCTTGAAGGCGAACAGGTCGGACGCCGAGGCGGCTTTTGAAGGGACGGCGAACATGCCCTTGGCATTCCAGGAGCCACAGGCGGCGATGACGGTGCGGGCATCCAGGCGGCTGCCGTCATCCAGGGTGCAGATCGTGCTCTCTGCCTCGCGCGCCACCGAGGTTACCTCCACCGGCGAAAACAGCTCAGCCCCCGCGGCCACCGCGGCATCACGCAGCATCACGTCCAGATGTTCGCGCCCCAGCGCCCGGCCCCAGGTCTGCTGCCGCGATGCGGCCAGCATGGTTTTGCCGGCGTACACGCCCACCCGCGTCACCAGCGGACCGGCCGCGGCGATAAAGGGCACGGTAACGCCGCAATCCTTCAGCACCGGCATGGTGGTGGCGGAGATGAACTCGCCGCACACCTTGCGGCGGGGAAACTGCGCCTTCTCCACCAGCGCCACGCGCCAGCCGGCCTGCGCCAGAAGGCGCGCGGCGGACGCGCCGGCCGGACCGGCGCCGATGATCAGCGCATCATACCGCATGGGCTTTGAAAACATGCGTGAAGGGGAAATATCCATGCTCGCCAAGTTGCCAGCCGCGATCTTGCGGCCACAATTTCGACAATTCCGAGGCACGGAAACCGGCGCGCACGCTGGCCACCGCGTCATGGCGGGTGACGTCATTGGCGCCCAGCGCGAACACCAGGTGCGATGCCAGCAATGCGAAGGCCGAACGCCTGGGTTCACAGGCAGCAAAGCCCCTGGCGCGTTCCGCCACCAGCGCCAGCAGCTGCGCCAGCGCGGCACCATCCAGGTGATGCAAGAACAGATTGACGGTAATGATATCGGGCGCGATTTTTGGCAGTGTCTGGAAGATGTCGCCTTGCAGAACTTCGCAGTCCCAGCCCAGCGCGGCGAACTGGCCTCGCGTTTGGGCATTGACGATGGACTGCTGGTCCAAGATCAGAACCTTGACCCCCGGCCAGCGCTTCGCCATCCGCCGCGCCACCGACAGCAGGAACAGGCCATCGCCGCCACCGAGGTCGGCAAGCAGTTTGGGTGCTGGAAAGTCCGATAGCGCCTTCGCCATGATCGCGCTCTGGCGCATCACCCAGTTGATCCGCGCCAGGTCGCGGCGCGAACGCAGGGCGCGCGGATCATGGGGCGCGAGGGTGTCCAGGATTTCCGGGACCAGCGCGCGCATCACGCCGCCATGCGGAACATCATGGTCTCGGCCACCAGGCCCGGGCCGAAGGACATGGCGCAGCCGCGCTGTCCGCCCTGCGCCTGCCGCATGATGCGGTCCAGCACGAACATCACCGTGCCCGACGACATGTTGCCGAAGTCGTTCAGCACTCCGCGTGATGGGGCCAGCGCGGCCGGCGGCAACGCAAAAGCCTGTTCCACCGCATCCAGCACGGTGCGCCCGCCCGGATGTATCGCCCACAGGTCGATGTCATTGGCGCCGCCCAGAATGTCATCGCGCGATTCCGACAGCGCGGTGCGGATGGCGCCCGGCACCGCGCCCGACAGCACCATGTCGAAGCCCTGCTGGCGGATATGCCAGCGGATCAGCTCACGCGTATCCGGCACCAGCGCGGCGCGGAAGGATGTCATTTCCACCCCGATGGGATCGGCGCTGACCAGGGCGGCGGCGCAGCCATCGGCGAACAGCAGGAAGGACAGGATTTCCTCGATGTCGGCGGTCTCGTGCAGATGCAGAGTGCAAAGCTCCAGGTTCACCGCCAGCACCCGCGCCTGCGGTTCGGAGCGCACGATGTGCCGCGCCAGCTTCAACGCATTGATGGCGGCATAGCAGCCCATGAAGCCCACCATGGTGCGCTCCACCGACGGCGGCAGACCGCAGCGCTCCACCAGTTCCAGATCGATGCCCGGCGCGGAAAGCCCCGTGCAACTGGTGACGATGACATGGGTGATGCGCGAGCGGTCCTCGCCCACCAGCAATTTCTCCACCGCTTCTACCGCCAGGCCGGGCGCGCAGGTCTCGAACTTCTGCATCCGCGCCGAAGTGTCGGGAAACGCGCCCAGCTTGTAGAAGCCTTCCGCATCCACCGCGGCGCCGTTGGTGCCAGATTCCAGGAATGAATAGCGATGCGAAATGCCGCTGCGCTCGGCCATGCGGTCGAACAGGGCGGCGCGGCGACTGTCGTGGCGCAACATCTGCCGGCCGAAGCGCAGGAAGGTGTCATGCACGTCATGCGGCGGATTGGCCGTGGCGATGCGGTTGATGAAGGCACCTGAACTGGTATCTGGCATGACGCCAGCCTAGCCCAACTTTCCGCAACCCGCCGCCTATTTTATTACACCTGTAGGCGGAATAAAATTGGAACGAAATCGGACTACCAAAGATGGACCCGTTCGGCGGGCGCCAGATAGTATTTCTGCCCCGGCTTGACGTCGAAGGAGTCGTACCAGGCATCCATGTTGCGGGTGGGGCCAATCACCCGGAACTCCGCCACGGTGTGCTCGTTCGACATGGTCTGGGTGCGGATGGCGCTTTCGCGCATCTTGGTGCGCCACACCTGGCCAAAGGACAGGAACAGGCGCTGGTCGCCGGTGTAACCATCCAGCACCGGGGCCTTGCGGCCCTTCAGCGACAGGCGATAGGCCTTGAGCGCGATCGCCAGCCCTGCATTGTCGGCAATGTTCTCGCCCAGGGTGTTCTGGCCGATGACATGCAGGCCCGGCAACGGCTCAAAGGCGTCATACTGCTTGACCAGCGCCTTGGTGCGCTCGTCGAAGGCGGCACGGTCTTCCTTGGTCCACCAGTCTTGGAACACGCCCTTGCCGTCATACTTGCTGCCCTGGTCGTCGAAGCCATGGCTGATCTCGTGGCCGATCACCGCGCCGATGGCGCCGTAATTGACCGCGTCGTCGGCCTTGGGATCGAAGAAGGGCGCCTGCAGGATGGCGGCGGGGAACACGATCTCGTTGAAGGACGGATTGTAGTAGGCGTTGATGGTGGAGGGCGTCATGCCCCACTCGCTCTTGTCCACCGGCTGGTTGATGCGGGACAGGTCGCGGTTCCACTCATATAGCGCACCGGCCTGCACGTCGGCGATCATGTCGCCTTTCACCACCTGGAAGTCAGAATAATCGCGCCACTTGGTGGGATAGCCGATCTTGGGCGTGAAGCGGTGCAGCTTGTCCAGCGCCTTGGCGCGGGTGGCCGGCGTCATCCAGGTGAGCGTATTGATGTCGGCCTCATAGGCCTTGAGCAGGTTGGAAACCAGCAGGTCCGCCTTGGCCTTGGACTCCGGCGGGAAATAGCGGGCGACATAGAGTTTGCCCAGCGCTTCGCCCAGCAGATTGTCCAGCAGGTGCACGCCGCGCGTCTTGCGGTCCAGCTGCTGGGTGCGGCCCGACAGCACGGTGCCATAGAAGGCAAAGTCACGGTTGTCGAACTTCGACGGCAGATAGGCCGCGAAGGTGTGCAGGTAATGCACCACCAGATAATCGCGCCAGGTGGAAACCGGTGTGGCGGCGAAGATCTTGGCCAGCGGGCCGAAGGCGGTTTTTTCCGCCACGATCACCTGGCGTTCGCCGCGCGGCCCGCTGAGGGGGATGCGGCTTTCGGCCAGGAAATTGTCCCAGGGGAATTCCGGCGCCAAAGTCTTCAAGGCCGACACCGGCATGGGATTGTAGATCTTGTCGGCGTCGCGGCGGTCGGCGCGGTTCCACGACACTTTGGCGATTTCGGTTTCCAGCGCCATCACCCGGTCGGCGCGCGCCGCGGTGTCGGTCATGCCGGCCAGGTCCATCATGTCGGCGAGATATTTGCGATAGGCCTCGCGCGTCTTGACGATCTCGGCATCGTCCTTGAGGTAATAGTCGCGGTCGGGCAGACCCAGTCCGCCCTGCGAAAGATTGACCGAATAGTTGTCGGGATTCTTGTCGTCCACCCCGATGCCCATATTGTAGACGCTGGCAGTGTTCATTTTTACCGAGGCCATGGCGCGCGCCACGTCCGGCAGGGTCTGCAAGCCGTTCAGGTAATCCAGGTCCTTCTGCGCCGGCTTCAGCCCCGCCGCGTCGATCGCGGCGGTGTCGGTGAAGGTGTCGAACAGATCGCGTAGCTTCTTCTCTTCGGGCGCCAGCGAAGCTTCCGGCTTGGCCGCCAGATCATTGACGATGGTCTTGAGCCGTTCCTCGCTGAGGATCTGCAATTGCTGGAAGGAGCCGATGCTGGAACGGTCCGGCGGGATGACGACGGTGGACAGATACTTGCCGTTCACATAGCGGAAAAAATCGTCGCCGGGCGCCACAGTCTTGTCCATGCCGGACAGCTCCACGCCCCAGGTGCCCAGCTGCGCGCCGGCGGCCCAAACGGGCGCGGCAAGCGCCACGGCGCCGCACAGAAAGACCAGGGTGGACGAAAATTTGGAACGGGACATGGCTCTTCTCCGGCGGAACGTGTGTCAGCTTAATTGGGCGATTGCGGCTTTTCCACGGTAACGGGCGGCGGCTCCACGGTGACGCCGGCGGCCACGGTCCGGCCGTCCGCCTGCTTGGTCATGGCCACGGTCACCAGAGCGCCGGGTACCAGCAGGCTCTTGTCACCCACGGCCAGTGCCGCAATCTGGCTGCCCGGCATCACTTCGATCATGGCATCGGCAGCGCAGGCCAGCGGGCTGGCATAGGCGGGCGGAGAAGCCCTGCCCTCGCAGACGGTGCGTCCCGGCCCGGCACTGTTCAGCACTGCGCCGCGATAATGGAGCGTCATGGTGCCGTCATTCCGATCGTCGGCCGAGGTGAACTGAACCGCCGCCACCGTGCCGTTGATGATGATCCGGTCGGCATCGGGAAAGCGGCCCTCGCCGCTGCCGCGCAGCGCCGGCGGATACAGATAGACATCGCTGGCGCGCATCACCCCGTTGCGCCCCACCGTGACCGCCGCCCCGGCATAGTCACCCGCCTTGATGGAATCAAACCGCGCGCGGCTGGCGCCGACATAGCGTGTCTGCGGTGTGATGAAGACCATGAGCGGTTCCTTGCTGGTCGCCTTGACGGGCTCCAACGTCATCGCCTGGCCGTCAAAAGCAGTGAGTTTGGCCTTCACCCGCACCACGGGCTCGGCCGCAAACGACTGCGCCGCGGTCAGAGCCGCGGCGCAGGCAAGCAGAAAAGCAACCCGATGGATCAATGACGCGGCTTCTGGAATTTGAGCATGAACTGGTTGGTCTTGCCCTTCACATCCGCCTCGAACACCCGCTTGGTGCCGTCATCGGAGGCATAGTTCAGGTCCTTGGATTCCGCGACCAGCTTGAAACCGGCGGCTTCCACTTCCTTTTTCACGGTGGATTCCTTGATGCGGTGCAGCGCTTCGGTGACATCGTCGCCGGCGGTTTCGGCCGCCTTGTGGTCGATGATAACGTAATAGCCGCCCGGCTTCAGCGACTTGAAGATCGCCTTGTTCACCTCGTTCACGTCCATGGCGTACTGCTTGTTGTGCATGTCGTGATAATTCTGCGAGGTCCACACCACGTCCACCGGCACCGGTGTCACGAACTGCGGCAGCGGACCATGGATCACGCCCAGGTTCGGATAGGTGTGCTTGAGGTCGGCGAACTGGTTGTCTGGATCCTTGCCCTGGCCCTTCAGGCGCGCGTCATACTGGCTGCCGAAATAGGCATAGACCCGGCCGGCCGGCTCCACCGCCTTGGCGAAGATGCGGGTGAAGTAGCCGCCACCCGGCAGCATATCCACCACCACCTTGCCCGGCCCGATGCCGGCAAAGGCCAGCATGTCGGCCGGCTTGCGGTTTTCATCGCGCGCCGTATCGGCGGCGGGACGCCCCGCATCCGCCACCGCGGCCTTCATCTTGGCCGTCGGAGCGGCCAGCACCATCGCGGTCGACGCCATCAGCGCCGCGCCCGCCAACAAAAGACTTGTATGCTTCATCTTCCCCACTCCCAATGTTTGTTGACGTCAGCCTAGCGCAATTCCGCCGGGCCACTGAAGGGCTTTTGGGCCCAAAAACGCTGCCCGTTAAGCAGGCACCACCAGGGGATAGCCCGGCTCCTGCTTGGAGGCGTGGATCACCAGCGAGCTTTTCACCGATGCGACATTCTTTTCGGCGGTGACGGTGTCGGTGATGAAGCTCTGGAACGCCGACAGGTCGCGCGCCACGCATTTGAGGATGAAATCCACTTCGCCCGACAGCATGTGGCACTCGCGCACTTCGGGCCAGCGCCGCGCGCTTTCCTCGAAATGCTTGAGGTCACCATCCTTCTGGCTGGCCAGCCCGACAAAGACAAAGCCGGTGACTTCAAAGCCCAGCGCCTTGCCGTCCAGTTCGGCGTGATAGCCCTTGATGAATCCCGCCTTCTCCAGCGCGCGGATGCGGCGCAGGCAGGGCGGGGCGGTGATCTTGGCGCGGCGCGACAATTCCACATTGGTGATGCGGCCGTCGGTCTGCAGCTCGGACAGGATGCGCAGGTCTATGGCGTCCAGTTTGCGGGTGTCCACGCAGGTTCCTGATGAAAGGGGCTCGGTGCTATAACGCGCGCTTGCGGCGCACGCAATAATGTTTCTCGAATCGTGGCTTGGAGGCCAGAAGTTTGCGTCTGGCAGTGTCCACATAACCTTATGCACCGGCTAGGCTTTCCACGCCGCTTGACGACGCGGCTTGCCATTACGATATGACATAGCCAGACCCGCGCATGCCGCAAAGCCAAACGAAGACGAAGCCATGAACGCCAACACGCCCAAGCACTCAAAAATCATCATCCTGGGCAGCGGCCCGGCGGGATGCACCGCCGCGATCTATGCGGCCCGCGCCATGCTGGAGCCGACCTTGATCGCCGGCATCCAGCCGGGCGGACAACTGACCATCACCACCGAGGTGGAGAATTATCCGGGCTTCGCCGAGGCCATCCAGGGGCCCTGGCTGATGGACCAGATGCAGGAACAGGCGCGCGCCCTGGGCACCAATTTCGTCACCGACACCATCGCCAAGGTGGACCTGTCGCGGCGGCCCTTCACGCTCCTGGGCGACAGCGGCGACGTCTACACGGCCGATACGCTGGTGATCGCCACCGGCGCCAGCGCCAACTGGCTGGGGCTGCCCAGCGAAAGCGCCTTCCAGGGCTTTGGCGTGTCGGCCTGCGCCACCTGCGACGGCTTCTTCTATCGCGGCAAGGAGGTCGCGGTGGTCGGCGGCGGCAATACTGCTGTCGAAGAAGCGCTTTTCCTCACCAATTTCGCCGACAAGGTCACCTTGGTGCATCGCCGCGACTTCCTGCGCGCCGACAAGACCAACCAGGCGCGGCTGAATGCCAACAAGAAGATCGACATTCTTTACGACACCGAGATCGCCGAAGTGCTGGGCACCTCCGAACCCAAGGGCGTGACCGGCGTGAGGCTGCGCAACACGGTCACCGGTTCGGTGCATGAGAAGGCGGTGCATGGCCTGTTCATCGCCATCGGCCATTCGCCGGCCACCAGCCTGTTCCACGGCCAGCTTGAGATGGACGAGAGCGGCTATATCAAGACCGCGCCGGATTCCACGCATACATCGGTGGCCGGCGTGTTCGCCGCCGGCGACGTCAAGGACAAGGTGTTCCGCCAGGCCGTGACGGCGGCGGGCATGGGCTGCATGGCGGCGCTGGAAGCCGAACGCTTCCTGGCCGGCACGCATACGGGAGACCTGGCGCTCGCCTAAGGGGCGCTTATCGGAGGGGACTGACCATGGATTGGGACAAGCTTCGCATCTTCCACGCAGTCGCGTCGGCGGGAAGCTTCACCCATGCCGGCCAGAGCCTGGGCTTGTCGCAGTCGGCGGTCAGCCGCCAGATCAGCGCGCTGGAAGAGGAAATCTCCACGCCGCTGTTCCAGCGCCACGCCCGCGGCCTGACGCTGACCGATGAAGGCGAATTGCTGTTCACCGCCGTCACCGACGTGCTGGGACGGCTGGCAAGCGCCGAAGAAGCGCTAAAAAACGTCCATGAAAGTCCGCGCGGGGCGCTGAAGATCACCGCCAGTCACGGTATCGGCGCCTATTGGCTGCTGCCGCGGCTGGGCGCCTTCCTGGCGCAGTATCCGGAAGTCGAAGTGCATCTGGTGATGGACGACAAGGAACTGGACCTGGCCCAGCGCGAGGCGGATCTGGCCATCCGCATGCGCGCCCCGGTCCAGGCCGACCTGATCCAGCGCAAGCTCTTCACCGTCCACTATCACATGTACGCCGCCAAGACGTATCTGAAGGACAACCCCGCGCCCAGGACGATGGAAGAAATCGCCGACCACACCATCATCGTCTATGGCGAGACGGCGGTGCCGGAGATCCGCGACATCAACTGGCTGCTGGAAGCGTTCAAGAAGAACGCCAAGCCCGGCGGCAAGGGCCGCATCATCCGCATCAACAACATCACCGGCATCCTGCAGGCGACCGAAGCAGGACTTGGGATCGGTGTGGTGCCCGACTATGTCGCCGCCCAGCATCCCGAGCTGGAACGGGTGCTGCCCGACGTGGCGGCGCCCGGTTTCGATGTGCATCTGGTCTATGCCGACGCCTTGCGCCAGTCCAAGCGCGTGGCGGCGTTCCGCGACTTCGCGGTCAAATCTTCCAAGGACTGGCAGTATTGATCAGCCGGTTGTGCTGGTGGAAACGACGGTACTGACCGGCGGGGCCACAATGTTGTTCTGGCTGTTGATGACCTGGGAGTCGATCGCCGAGCTGGTGCCGGAAGCCAGGATGCCGACGGCGGTCATGATCACAGCGCCCGCGCCCAGCATCAGTGCGGTTTCGGTCGCGGTCATGCGCGCCTGAAGCACGCCGGCCGGACGGCCGGGACGCAAGGGCTCGGCGAACGCGCCATTGGCAAGAAGGCTGGCGGCCAGCACGGCACCCACAAGAACACGCATCAAACGCTCCAAAGCCCGCTCAAGCAGCAGACGCGCCCCTTGTAGCGGGACGCCCTGCCCCCGTCCATCGTCTTGAAAATGCCTGCTTTTCGGCAGGATCAGAAAAACATGGGCGGCATCGTGCCGTTGCGGCCCTGAATGTGCGAGCAGGCCAGGGGCCGCAGAACCTTGGTGGTTCCAAGACGCAGGATGGTGCGGCTGCCGGGGCTGAGAATGCAGCCATCCACCGCCAGCTTGGCCCAGAAACTGTTACGGGCGCAGGTTTCCGGACCCATGACGCGGGTTGCGGAAAGTGCCTGTCGCGCGCGGCAGGTAATGGCGGCCGGATCGCCTTCACCGCTGGGCCGGTCCACCACCGGCGCGGATGCCAGCGACGTAAGACCGTCCAGCATTTCGTTCTGCACGCATAGCGGCCAGCCGCGCGCCTTGGACGCCGCCACCAGTTCGGTTGCGTTGCAGGTGATGGCTTCGGGATCGTGGGCACCGACCGGCGGTGTTTGCGCCTGTGCCGCCGCGGCGGCCAGAAATACGCAAGCGGCGATACTAGATCTCAACATCGAACCACGCCTCATCAAGGTTTGCGGTACGACACCAGCATAGTCCCGCGCGTGCCGCCGCGCGAGGTGATGATCGGGTCCGACAACTCTTTAAAATGCTTGTAATGGGGCGCCGCCAGATGCTGCTGGAATGCCGCCTCGTCGTCATAAACCTCGTACAGGAACAGGTGGTTCGGCGTGGCGGCGATTTCATAAACGCTGAACTGACGGCAACCGGGCTCATCGGCCACCGAAGCCTTGGCGTTCTGGTCCATCATCGTCTTGAAGCGGTCGAAATTTTCCGGCGCGGTGCCGAAATCCACCGTCACCACATAGCCCGCGGCAAACGCCGCAGCCGGCATGGACAGCGCCAGAACCAGCCCCAGCGCCAGGCGGTGGCAGATAAGTTTTCCCATGTATTTGGAAGACATGCCGATTTCCCCTCTTTTTCTTCGGCCCAGCCTACGCCTCCGCAGGGCCCTTGAAACCCGCCCGGCTCGCATTATCTCTCCTGTGCACCGCCTTCTCTCCCCCCGGAGGCGGCCAAGGCTTCGCTCTCCTCCCCCTTGAGCGAGGTTCAAGCTGGCCGGTGAAGCGCCCTAAAAGGCAGCTTCGCCGGCCTTTTTGTTTGGGTCCGTCACCTGTCACAAATTTTATGCTAGAAAAGCGCGGGGATTTTTAGGGGCCGATTACATGTGCGACTGCAAAATCGATAGACGCTCGCTCGCCAAATTGCTGGCGGGCGCCACCGGCGCGGCGGCCTTGCCGGGCGCCGCCCAGGCCGCGACCGTGACCGCGCTGGGCATCACCTGCATCGATTACCGGCTGGTCGATGATGAAGTGGCCTTTTTCAACAGCCAGCACCTGCAGGGCGATTACGACGAGGTCGCGCTGGCCGGCGCGTCGCTGGCCGCGGTGTCGGACAAGTTTCCGTCTTCCAACGCCGCTTTCTGGGATCACATCGGCATCGCCAAGAGCCTGCATCACATCAAGAAGGTGATCGTGGTGGATCACCGCGACTGCGGCGCCTTCAAGGTGGCGTTCGGCAAGGACTACAAGGGCGACCATGCCGGCGAAACCGCCCAGCACAAGACCGTGATGGAACAGGTGAAGGCCAGGCTGGCCAAGACCCACCCCGACCTGGCGTCCGAGTTCTACATCATGGGCCTGGACGGCAAGACCGAACGCGTCATCTAGAAAAAGTAGCGCACGTCGAGCTGGAACTGCCGGTTGGTGCGGTGCAGACCCAGGCCGGCCGGCACATATTCGCCGCGGAGGCTGTTCATGCGGATCAGCTCGGCAGTAATGCGGAACCTGTCGATGCCGGTGAAGGAGATGGCGCCGGTGGTGGCGTCGCCATCTTCGGACCAGATGTTGTTGATCGCGCCGGCGCGGCGCGTGGCGAACAGGTCTTCGCGCAGGCTGAAGCGCCAATCGTCCAAATCGTAGCTGGCAAGACCGAAGGCGGACTGGAACCTTGTGTCGGCGACGAAGCCCGGCCCTGCCACGATGGTGGAGCCGCGCATGCCTTGCGCGATCAGCACCACCGGACCAATGTTGGTGCGAGCGCCCACGCTCCAGAAACGCGTGTCCCAACCGGTGTCTCGCAACGTCCTGGCGTAGGGATCGCCTTCATTGTCATAGCGGATCACCGAGATCTTGCCCCAGCCGGGCATGGTCCAGGTCGCGCCCGCATACCAGCCGACATGGCCGTCGATCTCATCGAACTCGCCTGTCCGCGCATAAAGCGGCGCGAAGAATAGTTTCTGGCTCTGGGTGGAAAGCCGCACCCGTTCGAGCAAACCGGTGGGCCGGTCTTCCATGGTCCAGCCATGCGAAGCCATCAAGGTGCCGCTTTCGTCATTGCAGCACAGCGCCGCGCCGATCAGCGAGATGGTGCCAAGATCGCTCGTCCAGCGCAGCGTGCCTTCGCTGCCGATGGTGCGCAATTCATCACCGATCCAGGAATTGATGGCGGACGGCGTCAGGGTATAGGGACTGGCCCAACCCAGATCGTCATTCTCAAGGCTGATGGTGGGAAAGAAAGCGCCGGCCTTCACCGACCAGCTGAGATCGTGCGCGCCGGTATCGGCGTAGCGCAGGTAGGTTTCCAGCGCGTCCACCACACCGGGAGTCTGTGGCTCAGCGCGCAGCACCGTCACCGCGTGGAACACATCGCCCAGCTTCAGTTCGGCCTGCACCACGCCTTCGGCGCCGCCATACTGTTTGCCGCCATAGCGGAATTTGCCCAGTCCGCCTTGCAACCAGCTTGCCTGGTCGGTCGGCGCCACCCCGCGCAGGCTCGCATAACCGCTGATCGTCAGATCGTCGGAAATCTCAAAAGCCTGTGCCGGCATCATCAGGGCAACGGCCAGCACGGCCAGAAGGGCGAGGCCGGAACGCATGGGTCCAGCATGCGCCCAACACGCTTAAGACGGCGTTTATGATGCCGCTGGCAACAAAAGCCAAGCGTCTGGAAACGTGCGCCTTTCGGACTCAGCGTTTCCGAAGACTGTAAAAAATCCGTCAGGTCAGGCTATTGCAGAAACTCTGAATCCGCTTGCACGCCTCTTCCAGCGCCTTGTTGGACGTCGCGTAGGAGATGCGGAAGAAGGGCGACAGGCCGAACGCCGCGCCATGCACCACCGCCACCCCGGTCGCTTCGAGAAGCTCACTGGCGAAATCGCCATCGGTGGCGATCACCTTGCCTGCCGGCGTCTTCTTGCCGATCAGTTTCTTGATCGAGGGATAGACATAGAAGGCGCCTTCGGGCTTGGGGCATTCGATGCCGGTGGTCTGGTTGAGCATCGACACGACCAGGTCGCGGCGTTCTTCGAACAGCTTCTGGAAACCGGGAATGAAATCCTGGGTGCCGTTCAAGGCTTCCACCGCCGCCCATTGCGAGATCGAGGTGGCGTTGGTGGCGCTTTGCGACTGCAGCTTGGCCATCGCCTTGATCAGGTCTTCGGGACCAGCGCAGTAGCCGATGCGCCAGCCGGTCATGGCATAGGCCTTGGACACGCCGTTCATGGTCAGGGTGCGGTCGTACAGGCCCGGCTCCACTTCCAGGATGGTGTGGAACTTGAAGCCGCCATAGACCAGATGCTCATACATGTCGTCGGTCAGCACCCACACATGGGGATGCTTCATCAGGACATCGGTCAGGCCCTTGAGCTGTTCCCTGGTGTAGCAAGCGCCAGTGGGATTGGACGGCTGGTTGAAGATCAGCCACTTGGTCTTGGGCGTGATGGCCTTTTCCAGCGCTTGCGGCGTCAGGCGGAAGCCCTGTTCCAGCGAGCATTCCACGATGACCGGCTTGCCGCCGCCCAGCATCACGATGTCGGGATAGGACACCCAGTAGGGCGCGGGCACGATCACTTCGTCGCCCGGATTGATGGTGGCCATCAGGGCGTTGAACAGGATGGTCTTGCCGCCCGGCGAGACGAAGGTCTGCGACGGCTTGTAGTCGATATTGTTCTCGCGCTTGAACTTGGCGGCGATGGCCGCGCGCAGTTCGGGAATGCCTTCCACCGCGGTGTACTTGGTCTGGCCGTCATTGATGGCCTTGATCGCGGCCTTCTTGATGTTGTCGGGGGTGTCGAAGTCCGGCTCGCCCGCGCCCAGGCCGATCACGTCCATGCCGGCGGCTTTCAGCTCGCGCGCCTTGGTGGTCACCGCGATGGTGGGCGAAGGCTGGATGCGGCCAAGCGACTCGGCCAAAAAACCCTTGGGCAACGGCATGGCAAAAACCCTTCAAAAAGCGGGGTTCACCTAGCAACCGCACCCCTGCCGGGCAAGGGGATTTCCTGCAGGCCGGGTCGCGGGCTGGTGCATAACCGCCTAGGATTGCGTCCCGTTGGCCCTTGAGTCGGAGAATCCATGCGATTTGCCGCCGCGCTTGCCGCCTGCCTGGTTTTCCTGGCCGCCTGTTCCAAGCCCGCCCCGCCGGTGGGCAAGTGGGAAGGCGGCTATGAAAGCGGCGGCACCATCGTGGCGGCGCGGGTGGAGATATTGCCCAGCGGCCAGGTCAAGGTCAGCGCGCCCGATGTCACCTATGTGACGGGGAGCCGCGTCCAGATCGACGAATTGCGTGCGCGCCTGTCGGCCGGGCTGGTGAATGGCTGGAGCGAAGTGGCGCCGCGCACTTTCGACTTCGACGGCAAGACCTTCCGCAAGCCGGGCGGCATCGCGCCTCAGATGGTGTGGGACAAGGACAGCAACGCGTTGACCCTGGAGCTGTTCATCGGCACGAGGCCCGCGCTGCCGATCCCGCTGCGTCCGGTGGCGGACTTTCACGACAATCCGTTTGCGCAAGGCTGAGAAATTTTGCAGGGACAAGAAACCCCGAGTTCTATGAGTTCAGAAACCCCTGAGGAGATTCAGAGCGTCATAGTATGGGCGTTGAATGAATTAGACGCCCTGTTCGCGACCATGTCTTCCGCAATCCCGCCCGCCAAATTTGTTGATGTGGGCGGCGCGAAATTCTATCGCCATGGAGAATACAGTCTCTCGCTAGCTTGCTTCCTGAAGGGCGTCAAAGTGGTGAGCACACTTAACGCAGCAGCCATTTTGATCGCATTTGGATACGCCCAAGAGGTCGGTATTTTGTGCAGGGTCGCGGATGATTGCTGCGGTGATATCATCTTCCTCGCGCTTCCAGAAAAAGAAGGCGGGCAACGTAAGTTACAATTCATAACTGATTTCTTTCAGGAGGAGTTTGCCAACGTCAAAAATCCGTTGGACTCGCGGAATAAAAGGCAAAACTTTCCTCGATCCAAAATTCACAGCGCTTTTAGCGACGCTGCGAAGGACTTCCTAAATCCATCGGATGGTCAGAAAACTCAAGCCACACTTCATGGAGGACTATCTGGATATGTCCATGGCGCATATCCGCATATAATGGAGCTTTATGGTGGCCTGCCGCCTCGCTTCCATTTGAAAGGAACGCCTGGGTCACCAATTGCAGCGCAAACGCTTGTTCAGCTTCGGGGAATACTACACCGGGCCATTATGGCCTCCGAAATTGTCGCCATAACCTTGGAACGTGATGATTTCAGAACTGAGGCGCGTCGCATCCTTTTGGATTTCGAAGCTCGCACTGGCTATCAGCAACAAAACCCAAATGACATCGTTCGAAGATCGCGAGGTGCTTCTTAGCGAAAATCTGTAGCAGCGGCAGAGGACGGTGACCCTCGACGTCCGCCTCATAGTCGCCCTGCTAGCGGATGCGCACCGTACTAGCAGCTCCGGGCCTACCGCAGCCCCGTTGACAATTTGTCCGCCAAACCCGAGCCTGCCGGGCAAAAGCGGGCACAGGCCCGCATGGGCTGGAAAAACGGGTGTCCTCATGAAAATGCGCAATTCCTTCATCGCCATCTCCATGGCTTCGCTGCTGTGCAGCAGCGGCGCCAGCGCCCAGGCCCCGGCCGGGCTGACGGAAGGCACCCCGGCGATGAGCCAGAATTTGCGCAACACCCTGGCGCCGCCGCCGGCCCTGCCGCAGCTGGTGATCCCGCCCGCCAGCAATGAATGGCTGACCTGGGGCTATGACCAGGAGCGCACCGGCTGGAACCGCGCCGAGACCACGCTGTCGCCCAAGAATGTCGGCAAGCTGAAGCCGCTTTGGTCCACCCAGCTGTCGATCAAGTTCGACAAGTATGTCCTGTCCACCGGCACCTCGCCCATCGTGGTGTCGGGCGTGGCCACGCCGGCCGGTCCCGCCGACATGGTCTTCATCCTGGGCGCCGACGACACGCTGTTCGCGCTGGATGCGAGCAGCGGCAAGCAGATCTGGAGCAAGAGCTTCCCCAATCCGCACAAGTCCACCGCGCCCGTCCGCGACTGGCTGTGCCCCAAGACCGTCAACAGCACACCCACCATCGACAAGGCGCGCGGCATCGTCTTCTTCCTGACCGGCGACGGCATGTTGCGCGGGTTGAACCTGGCCGACGGCGCCGAGCGCCTGACGCCTGCGCCCATGACCGCGCCCTTTGCGCGCGCCTGGAGCCTGAACCTGATCGACAATGTGCTGTATTCGCCGTCGGGCCGCGCCTGCGGCGAGATCACCGACAAATCGAGCATCGAATATTCCGCCGCCATGTCGGGCCTGCGCCGCGCCGGCACAGGTCCGTTGCTGGACGCCAGCGCGCTGAACGCCGCCGATGTCAGCGACCTGTCCCGTCCGTTGGTCACCCACTTCTTCACCAGCGGCGCGCGTCCGGCGGCGCCCTGGGGCCGGGGCGGCGTGGCCCGCGTGCCCGGCGGCGTGATCCTGGAAACCAGCAACGGCCGTTATGATCCGGCCGCCGGCGATTTCAGCGAAAGCATCCTCAAGCTGGCGCCCCGCGCCGCAAGGTTGATGGACAGCTTCACCCCGTCCAACTGGATGGACAATCTGATGCACGACCTGTCGGGCTCGGCCTCGCCGGTGGTGTTCAACTTTGCCGGCAAGACCATCGCGGCAGTGTCGCAGAAGGAAGCGGTGCTGCGCCTGTTGGACACCAACAATCTGGGCGGCGCCAATCACATGACGCCCCTGTTCCAGTCGCCCAAGCTGGGCAATGACGAAAAGACCGGCACCGACCCGGGGCGCGGCGTGTGGGGCGCGATCTCCACCGCCGAAGTGAACGGCAAGCGCTATCTGTATTTCCCGATGCAGGGCCATCCGTCCAAGGACGCGCCCGTCTTCCCCAAGACCAACGGTCCCATTCCCAACGGCACCATCATGGCGTTCGAAGTGGTGAATGACGCGGGCAAGATTTCCGCCGTGCCGGCCTGGACCGGCAACGACATGATCATGCCCGATCCGCCGGTGGTGGCGAACGGCGTGGTGTATGCACTGTCTACCGGCGGCCAGGCGTTGCAGAACGGCGCCAAGCCGGGCGATCCGCGCATGCCCTATGATGTCAGCGCCGTGCTGCGTTCCACACCGGTCAGCAACATGACGCTCTATGCGTACGATGCGCAGAGCGGCAAGCAGCTGTGGAACAGCGGCAAGACGCTGACCGACTGGGTGCACTTCAGCGAACCGGTTGTGGCGCTTGGTAAAATTTTTGTTGTTTCACACGACGGCCATGTCACCGCGTTTGGGCTCAAGAAATAAGCACGCACAGCGAATAGGCAAATAAATTAATCTTTTCAAGGACTTGCGCGGAGACCTGCGCAGGACTAACTCTTCTGCACGTCTTGCACGAACAAAGACGACCACAGGAGAAGAACGCCATGAAAAAGTTGATCCTCGCCGCGAGCATCGTCCTGTTCGCCGCTCCCGCCTTCGCCGCCGACACCAGCGCGCCCCAGCAGACCGCGATGGACACGACCGCGCAGCAGAAGCACACCTACAGCGTCATGAGCCAGGAAGGCCGTGAAGGCGCCATCGCCACGCGCAACGCGCGCATGCAGCGCGTCGAAATGGACCGCAGCGACAACGCCAAGAAGGCGTGGGCCGGTTCGGCGCATTACTACTAAGATCGTTTGATCACCGACAAAGGCCCGCGAGGCGACTCGCGGGCCTTTTTCTTTGCGCCGCTTTTCTGCCCGTGACAGCGGCGTAATACGCGCCACGCCTCTTCCGACAAGCTGTCATAAAGATTTGTTCGATGGACCTTGGCAGGGCGGCCGTCAGCGACATTCCGTTACAAATTAGAATGCCTCCAACTCTTCACCTCTCGGCCCTGCGGGAGGAAGCTTGTCTCGGCCTCGTGTCCGTCCGGCGCTCCACCTTAAGGATACAAGCCATTACGGGCGGCCGGACCGGCTCAGGTGCCCCCCACGTTGAGCCATCAGTCCGGCCGTCCATTTATTTCCGACCGTTACCTTGTTATTTTGCCGCGCTACGCGCGGCGGGGCGGACCGGCTCAGGTGCCCCCCACGTTGAGTCCTCAGTCCGGCCGCCCATTTGTTCCCAATCCGCGCCGTCATTTCAGTCCCCGCGCGCCAGGGAACTCTGGATTACGAACAAGTATCTTGCATGGCAAGATAGCGTGCGCTACACCATGGCGGCCGGCGGCCATATGCCTGCGACATCACCAGCCTACACATGGGCCCGTAAAAAGGGTGCAGTGCGACAAAGCTTTACAGCTTGGGCCTTGCCTAGCGGCCCCCGACCGCCATATTTGCGGGAGCGGGGCCGGTATCGGGGCCTTAAGAGATAGAATTTATAGTCCGCGGCGGGGCCGCCCCATTTTGGCAAAGAGAGTTCGATGAAGTCCTTGTTTCGTGGCGCCTTTCTCCGTGGCGTAAGCGCCAGCGTTCTTGCCGTCAGCCTGGCCGCCTGCACCGCCAATCCCACGCCGCTGGATCGTCCCGGCGACGTGCCGTCCGGCTTTACCGCGCCCATGGTGAGCAGCGCGCCTGTCTGGCCCCAGAATGACTGGTGGTCCAAGTACGGCGCCGAAGAACTGGTGCCGCTGCAAGAGACGGCGCAGAAGGAAAATCTGGATATCGCCGTGGCCGCAGCCCGCGTGCTGCAGGCCGAAGCCAATGACGGCATCGCCCTGTCGGCGCTGTTTCCCAGCCTGGGCGGGTCGATCGGCGTCACCCGCAATGGCGGCAACTCCTCGATCCCGCGCGCCCGCAATGCCTTCACCGCCGGCCTGACCGCGCAGTATCAGCAAGGCTTCTTCGGCACCCAGTATCTGGACCTGAGGGCCGCGCGCGAAGATCTGCGCGCCCAGCGCTATGCCGCTGCCGTGGTCGGCATTTCCACCGCTTCGCAGGTGGCGGACGAGTATTTCAGCGTGCTGGCCTTCCGCGAACGCATCGCCATCGCCAACGCCAACATCGCGGCCGCCAAGCGCATCCTGGCCATCACCCAGGCCAAGGTGAACAGCGGCGTGTCCTCCAACCTGGACCTGGCCGAACAGCAGGCCCTGCTGGCGCAGCAGGAATCCACCCTGCCCGGCCTGATCGAAAGCGAAAAGGAACGCCGCTACGCGCTGGCGATCCTGCTGGGCCGCGCGCCCGAAGGCTATGACATCAAGGCGCAGAACCTGGATGGCATCACCCCGCCCTTGGTGCAGCCCGGCATGCCGTCGGAACTGCTGCTGCGCAATCCCTCCATCGCCCAGGCCGAAGCCAACCTGTATTCGGCCCATGCCAGCGTGGATGCGGCGCGCACCTTGTACTTCCCCTCGCTCAGCCTGACCGGCGGCGCCGGCTATGGCCCGGTGTCGCAGCTGTCCAACCTGTTCAACCCGGCGGGCTTTGCGTTCAGCATCGGCGCCTCGATCCTGCAGACCATCTTCGACGGCGGCGCCATCCATGCCCGCAATGATTTCGAGCAGGCGCGCCAGCAGGAACTGATCGCCACCTATCGCAAGACCGTATTCCAGGCGTTCAGCGACGTGGAAAGCGCGCTGGGCACGGTGAAGAGCACCGCCGACCAGCTTGCGCTGGTGGAAATTCAGGTCAAGGCGGATGCCGAAGCCTTCCGCATCTCCGAGCTGCAGTATCGCGAAGGCACCATCGACATCGTTTCGCTGCTGAACAACCAGCAGCTGCTGTTCAATGCCCAGCAGTCGCTGGTGCAGACCAAGCTGTCGCGCCTGGAAGCCACCTTAGCGCTGTACAATGCGCTGGGCGGCGGCTGGGAGCAGAAGGCTTCGGACGAAGCCTACAAGAACCAGTTGGATTGGTGGCCGCTGTAAGACGGCCATCACCGGAATAAAAAAGGGCGCCGTTGCGGCGCCCTTTTTGTTTCAGCGGAGATTGCCTGCCACCGGCTTGGCCTTGTAAGGCGCGTCCAGATACGCGACCTCGTCGTCCGTCAGCGTGATCTGCGCCGCCGCAATCGCGTCTTCGAGATGGCTCATCTTGGAAGCGCCGATGATGGGCGCGGTGATGCCCTTGGCCAGCAGCCAGGCGGTGGCGATCTGGGCGTTGTTCTTGCCGTGCTTTTTCGCCGTCTCCTCGACCCGGCGCAGCGTCTCCATGTCGTTGTCGTCGAACGGCATGTCCAGGATGTTGTCGCTCTTGGCGCGGGTGCTTTGCTTGTCCAGCGCACCCGCATGGCTGCGGCCCAGAAAGCCGCGCGCCAGCGGGCTCCACGGAATCACGCCCACGCCCTGGTCACGGCACAGGGGCAGCATCTCCCGCTCTTCCTCGCGGTACACCAGGTTGTAGAAATTCTGCATGGAGACAAATTTCGTCATGCCCATCCTGTCGGCGGTGGCCAGGTATTTGGCGAACTGCCAGGCATGCATCGAAGACGCACCGATGTAGCGCGCCTTGCCGGCTTTCACCACGTCATGCAGCGCCTCGACAGTTTCCTCCACCGGGGTGTGATGGTCGAAGCGGTGGATTTGGTAGAGATCGATGTAATCCATGCCCAGCCGCTTCAACGAGTCGTCGATGGCATGCATGATGTGCTTGCGCGACAGGCCGCCATGGCGGCCATCCACCGGGAAGAACACCTTGGTGGCCAGCACGTAATCCTCGCGCTTGGCGGCGTAATCCTTCAGCGCGCGGCCCACCACTTCTTCCGACGCGCCATTGGAGTAGATGTCGGCGGTGTCGAAGAAGGTGATGCCCGCTTCCAGGGCGCGCTTGATAAAGGGGCGGCTGGCCTGTTCGTCCAGCACCCAGTCACGCCATTTGGGACTGCCATAGGTCATGGTCCCCAGGCAGATGCGCGAGACTTTCAGGCCGGTATTGCCGAGGCGGACTTGTTCCACGCGCGTCTCCCAGAAAATGGAAGATGCGTTTTAGAAGCCGAAGAGAGGAGCTGCAATCCTTTGCAGCAGGCTTTCGAACTTCAGCGGCCCGGTGGTCACCGCCAGGTTGATGCAATCCTCGCCGGGATCGGCAACCACATTGTGGGACATGCCGTCTTCCATCATCTGCAGGTCGCCGGGACCGTAACCGCCGGTCACATCGGTGTAGCCGCCCTGGAGAACCACCGTAAATTCGCTGCCGTGATGGCTGTGCGCGCCGCTGTCGGCGCCGGGCACGCCCTTGAGCAGGCGGGCGGTGACGTTTCCGCGCTTGAACAGCGGCGCATAGGCCAGGCGCGGGCCCATCTTGCGCCAGCGCACGGTGGAAAGATCGCCGCCGATATAGGCGCGCAGCGGCGCCGGCGTGCCGTCCCGGCTAACCGCCCGCTTGGGACGCTCGTAAGGCGTCACCGAATCCAGCCGCGCCAGCACATTGTCCAGCGCGCCGGCATCCAGGGCTGCGGGCGGCAATTCCTGCAGCAGCGCGCCGCCGAGGCTGTCCAGTTTCTTGCCGCGCAACCGGCAGATGGCGCAGTAGGTCATGTGGGTGGCGACGATCAGGCTGATCGCCTCATCGGCGGCGCCGGCGGCATAGGCCAGCAGCAGGTCTTCACTGGGATGGTGATGAATCATTCCGCGTCTCCCAGGGCGCGCTTGAGACGCGACATGGCCAGGCGCAGCCGCGACTTCACGGTGCCCAGCGGAATGCCCAGTTCGGTGGCGATCTGGCTGTGCGGCTTGTCGGCAAAAAAGGACAATTCCACCACCTGGATCTGGTCGGCCGGCAGGTCTTTCAGCGCCAGCCGCAGGCGGGCTTCATCGTCCGCCTGGACCAGGCCTTCATCGGCGGCGGGGCCGCTGTCCGGCATGAAATCTTCCGGGTCCAGCTCGGGCCGCTTTTCGCGGCGGATGGCGTCGATCCGCAGGTTGCGGGCGATGGTGAACAGCCAGGTCCCCACCGACGCCTTGGCCGGATCGAACAGGTGCGCCTTGCGCCACAGGTTCAGCAGGGCTTCCTGGGCCAGATCCTCGGCCAACGAAGCGGGGGCGCCCTGGCGCAGCAGATAGGCCTTTACCCTGGGGGCGAAATGGGAAAACAGGGCGGCAAAGGCCGTCCGGTCACGTTCCGCCGCCACCCGGCCCAAAAGGGCGTTCATTTCCAGCACTTCAGGCTTCATGGGCAGGCGCAACAGCACGGCCGGCCGGCGGAAGGCCGGGCGAAGGACCGGGAAAGAGGGGCGCAGAGCATGGGCCAACATAGCGGATTTACGCTGGCTGAGGCGAGTTGGATCAATGGCTTGATCTGTCCCGGGCGGAAGAGCGTAAATGCAGTATGAATTCCCCCCCGCCCCCGGCCACCGGCTCAGCCCTGTATGAAGGCTGGGTGATGCACCGGCGGATCACGCCCAGGCATCACCGCTTCAAGTACCGCGTGTTCGCGATGCTGCTGGACCTGGACGAGCTGCCCGATCTGGACCGCCGTTTGTCCTTGTTCGGCTACAACCGGGGCGGGCTGTTCAGCTTTCAGGACCGCGATCACGGTGATGGCCGTCCCGTGAAAGTCTGGCTGGACGATCTGCTGGCCAAGGCCGGTATCAGCGCCACGGGCCGGCGCCGCGTGCTCTGCTATCCGCGCATCCTGGGCTATGTCTTCAATCCCCTCAGTGTCTGGTTCTGCCACGACGAACAGGGCGCGCTGAAAGCGATCATCTACGAAGTACACAACACCTATGACGAACGGCACGCCTATGTGTTGCCGGTGGGCAGCGACGAAAAACTGGTGCGCCATGGCTGCCCCAAGCAGTTCTATGTCTCGCCCTTCCTGTCGCGCGATTGCCGCTACCAGTTCCGCATCCGCCCGCCGGGCGAGGATATCGCGGTCACCATCCTTGAAGAGGAAGCCGGCCGCCCCATCCTGAACGCCAGCTTTGCCGGGGCCCGCAAGGACCTGACCGACGGGGCCCTGGCCCGCATGCTGCTGCGCTACCCCCTGATGACCCTGAAGGTGATGCTGGCCATCCATTACGAGGCGGTGCGGCTGATGCTGAAGGGGGTCCGCCGCCATCCCCACGCGCCCAAGACGATTTATAACCCCGCAGAGTAACCATCCGGCTGGAACTCATGGAACTTTTCGCCATATCGGCGCATTGTTCCAAGTTACCGCAGGGGTCCATGACAAGCATCGAAAGTGTTTCCGACGAGCCGGAAGCCTGGTTCAAGTTTGACCGGGAAGGGGGCACGCTATCCCTGGGCGGCGCCTGGACCATTGCCGAAAGCGCCCGGCTGGACCGGGAGCTGGGCAGCCTGGACTTGGCAGGCAAAGGCGACGTTAGCATCGATGCCAGCAAGATTTCCCGGCTGGACAGTGCGGGGGCTTGGCTGGTGCTGCGCACGCGCCGGGCGCTGGAAGCGGCGGGAAGCAAAGTCGGTACCTTCGCGGTCCCCGACCTTTACAAGCCCCTGTTCGAGACCCTGGACCAGGAGCGCCCGAGCGAGCCGCACAAATTGCGCATCCCCACGGGCCTGCGCGGGCGGCTCTACAAGATCGGCCGCGCCACCATGCATGCCTACCACCAGACCATCTCCATGTTGGGATATCTGGGCCGGGTGACCGTGGAGACGGGCGAGGCCATTGCCAGTCCCGGGCACAAGATGCGCGTCGCCGCCATGTTCCACCAGGTGGAAGAGACCGGCATCAACGCCCTGCCCATCGTGGGCCTGCTCGCCTTCCTGATCGGCGTGGTGCTGGCCTATCAGGGCGCCGACCAGCTCAAGCGTTTCGGCGCCGAAGTTTTCACCATCAATCTTCTGGGCGTGGGCGTGCTGCGCGAGATCGGCGGGCTGATCACCGCCATCATCGTGGCGGGCCGCAGCGGCAGCGCCTTTACCGCCCAGATCGGCAGCATGCGCGTCAATGAAGAGATCGACGCGATGCAGACCATGGGCCTGAACACCATCGACACGCTGGTGCTGCCGCGCATCATCGGGCTGGTGATCGCCCTGCCCCTGCTCACTTTCTATTCCGACATCATGGGTCTGATCGGCGGCGCGGTGATGTGCTACTTCCAGCTGGGCATCACCATCCCGGTCTTCATGCGCCAGCTTGCCGAAGCGGTGACCGTCAACACCATGCTGGTGGGCCTGATCAAGGCGCCGGTCTTTGCCCTGGTGATCGCGCTGGTCGGTTGCTACGAAGGCTTCCAGGTCGAGCGCAACGCCGCCAGCGTCGGCATGCTCACCACCCGCTCGGTGGTGGAAGGCATCTTCCTGGTGATCGTCATGGATGCGGCTTTCTCCATCATGTTTTCGGTGCTGGGGATCTGATGGCCGAAAACAAGACAGAGAAAAAAGAAAAAGACGTCGTCATCAAGGTGCGCGGCCTGGTCAACGGCTTCGGCAACAAGATCCTGCACGACCATATCGACCTGGACGTCTATCGCGGCGAAGTGCTGGGCGTGGTGGGCGGCTCGGGCACCGGCAAGTCGGTGCTGCTGCGCTCCATCATCGGCCTGATCCGCCCGCTGGAAGGCGAGATCGAGGCGCTGGGCCATTCCACCCTGGGCGATATTGAAAGCCCCGAAATGCGAAAGCTGCAGATGCGCTGGGGCGTTCTGTTCCAGGAAGGAGCACTGTTCTCGTCCCAGACGGTGGCGGAGAATATCCAGGTGCCCTTGCGCGAATATACCAGCATGAGCCAGACCCTGATGGACGAGATCGCCGAGATGAAGCTGACCATGGTGGGCCTGCCCCCCGATGCCGGTGACAAGTTTCCGTCCGAACTGTCCGGCGGCATGAAAAAGCGCGCCGGCCTGGCCCGCGCCTTGTCGCTGGACCCCGAACTGCTGTTCCTGGACGAGCCCACCGCGGGGCTGGACCCGATCTCTGCCAACCAGTTCGACGAGCTGATCAAGCAGCTGCAAAAATCGCTGGGCCTCACGGTTTTCCTGGTGACCCATGACATCGATACCTTGCGCGCCATCACCGACCGCATCGTCGTCTTGGTCAACAAGAAGCTGGTGATCGGGACCATCTCCGAACTGCGCAAGAGCGACGATCCCTGGATCAAGGACTATTTTTCAGGCGTACGCGGACGCGCGGCGCTGGCGTCTGAGGAGGCGTAACGATGGAAACCAAAGCCAATTATGTGGCGGTCGGCGCCTTTGTGCTGGCCTGCGCGGTGGGACTGGTGGTGACGATCCTGTGGCTGGCCGGGGTGCAGTACAGCCAGGAATACGCCTACTACCAGGCCAACTTCAAAGGCCCGGTCACGGGCCTGGGGAAAGGTACCCTCACCCGCTACAACGGCATCGAGGTTGGACGCATCACCGACCTGTCCTTCGATCCGGCGGATCCGTCGCGCGTTGTCGTCACCGTGCAGGTGCAGCCCAATCTCAACATCCGCGAGGACAGCGTCGCCTCGATCGACAGCCAGGGCCTGACCGGCGGCGCCTTCGTCGAGATCAGCGGCGGTTCCGCCAATTCCCCGCTGCTGGTGGCGCGCGAAGGCCAGCGCTATCCGGTCCTGCGCACCAAGCAGTCGACCTTCGCCCAGCTCCAGCAATCGGCGCCCGAAGTGGTCGCCAAGCTGAATGTCGCGGCCTCGCGGCTCAACGACCTGCTCAGCGATGACAACCGCCGCGCCATCTCCCATGTGCTGGCCAACCTGGACGAAACCACCCAGGCCGTCGCGCGCCGCAGCGCCGACATCGATGCCACCATTGCCAACGCCAACAAAGCGATGGCGAACCTGAGCGATGCGTCCAACAATCTGCGGCCCACGCTCAGCCATGTGGACCTGACCATCCAGAAATACGGCAAGGTGGCCGACGATGCCGACGCCTTCATCAATGGCGACGGGCTGGCGCAACTGTCCGATCTGATCGGCGAGATGCGGCGGCTGGTGGCCAACCTCACCCAATTCTCCGACCAGCTCAACCGCACGCCGACCAAGCTTTTGTTCGGCGACCGGCGCAAGGGCTATGAACCCAAAGGGGACAGCAAATGATCCAGCGGCGCCAACTTCTCAATAATATGTTCCTGGCAGGCGCTTCGGCGTTCGTGCTGACCGGCTGCGGCAAGGACCTGATCGGCCCGCCCGAGGCCAGCCCCATCTATGTCGTCAAGCCAACCTTTCCGGCCGTCGCGAGCGGCGGCGCCAAGGTGCCATGGGCGCTGAGCATCCAGCATCCGGATGTTTCCAGTGCACTGGACAGCGAACGCGTCGCCCTGTTCCAGCCGGACGGCACCATGGATTTCTATGCCAAGGCGACCTATCCCGACCGCCTGTCACCCATCGTGCAGCACGCCATCCTGGACGGCTTTGAAGCGTCAGGCCGGATCGACGCGGTGGCGACCGAGGAAGCGGCGCTGCATGCCGACTACGACCTGGCCATCGAGGTCAAGGATTTCGCCGCCCATTACAGCACGCCGGACGGCGTTCCGGGCGTGACGGTGAGCATGACCTGCAAGCTGACCACGTCTCGTGGCCGCGTCATTGTCGGCAGCTTCTCCACCACCCAGACCGGTTCGGCCTCGGTCAACAGCGTCGGCGCGGCGGTGCAGGCATTGCAACAGGCACTGGGCGCCGCAGTGAAAGCCATCGTGGAGTGGACGCTGACGTTCCCCATGCCCGTTGCCCAGAATGCGCCCAGCACGGCGTCTCCGGGCAAGCCGGCGGAGCAGCTCTTGCACGACGCCACCCGCGGATCGCAGCGGCTGCGAGACTTGCCGCCGGCGCAATAGTTCCAGCATCGCGGCAAAATAGTTGCGGGAACTTAGGCAACCGTTTTCGAGTTTCCTGTCGGTAGGATTTCGAAATACGGAGTTTGCCGTGCTGAAATGGGCAATGATTTTCCTGGTGATCGGCCTGATCGCGGGCCTGCTGGGCTTTACCGGCATCGCCGGCACATCCATCGCCATCGCCAAGACGCTGTTCTTCATCTTCCTGATCATCTTCCTGGTGCTGTTGGTCGCGGGTCTTACCGTGGCAAGGCGCGCCTGACAGAAGAAAGCAGGGACGATGCGCCGGTGCGCACCGCCACCGCGGCTATGCCCCGAGAGATCTTGCGGGGAAATCGAACCTGTGTTTATGCTGGCCCGCCTTCGAGAGGCACGCCGTCCGCGCAAAGGGCTTAGCCCGCTCGCACCGTCCTTTGGTCTCACCTGACTTCCTGCCCCGGGCAAGCGGACACCGGCGCAAAGGAAGGACGGCATCCGATGACCAAACAGCAACTCCCGCAACATCCCCACATCGAACATTTGCGCAAGGAAGCCAAACAGCGTTTTGCGCTGCTGCGGGCGCGCGCCAGCGGTACGCGGCTGGCCGATGCGCAGTATTGGCTGGCGCAGGACTATGGCTTCGTGAATTGGCGAGCCCTGAAAGAAGAAGTGCTGCGCCGCATGGGCGTGGTGCGCATGACGCCGCCGCCCGCCCACGCCCCAGCGCGCTTCCGGCGCGATCCTTGCAGCGTGGATGAAGATCTGGAAGCCGATGGCTTTTTCCAGCGCGGGGCGGCGGTGACGGGAATCGGCTTGATCGCTGCCTTGGCTGTCGCGGCGATGACCCTGCTGATGGCGGGCCGTGCTTTTGGGCAGACGCCAGAGACCCATACCGCCATCGCCATGACGCCGCAGCAGTTCGACAAGTATGCCGGTTTCTATCAGTTCGGCCCCAAGGCGGTCTTTACGGTCACCCGCGATGGCGAGCATTTCTTCGCCCGCGCTGGCACCCAGCCGGCGGCGGAAATCTTTCCCGAAAGCGAAAGCGGCTTTTTCCTGAAAGTGGTGCCGGCCCAGATCAGCTTCACTCTGGACGCTGACGGCAAGGTCACCGGCGCGGTGCTGCACCAGGGCGGGCGCACCATGCCCATGCCCAGGATCGACGAAGCCCAGGCCAAGGCCATCGCGGCGCTGCCCAAGGGCCATCCCATGCCGCGCACATGGCCGGTCATGGCCACCACCGCACCGCGATTTCTCACCAATTCCGGCGATGGCACGGTGGATTACTGGCCGTGCTTCTCGCCGGATGGCAAGACCGTGCTATTCAGCCGTTCGGTGGACAAGGGCCGAAGCTTGTCGCTGTGGAAGATCGCGGCGTCCGGCGGCGCGGCGGAAGCGTTTGCCGCCTTGCCCGTCACCGCCACCCGCGCCGCCTGGTCGGCGAAGAACAACCTGATTGCCTTCACCGGCACCGGGACAGACCGCAAGAACAATCTTTGGATCGTCAAGGGCGATGGCAGCGGAGCCCATGTTATCGAAGGCAGCAACGATCTGCTCTATCCTTCCTGGTATCCGGACGGGAAGACGCTGGCGGCCATGGACGGCAACACGCTGGTGACCCGCAAATTATCCCTGGATGGCGGTGCGGTCACCGCCCTGACCAACCGCGCGGAGGTCATGACCGGCATGCCCAGCGTTTCACCAGACGGCAAGTGGGTCGCCTTCGCTGGCCAAGCGAACAAAGGCCAGTCGTATGATCAGGAAGAAAATGTGATCTGGCTGGTGGGCACGGACGGCGAGCTGAACACGCTGGAGGCGGTGCCGCTACAAGGGCGCGCGCCGGTCTGGTCGCCGGACGGCAAGCGGCTGGCCTTTGAATCGGATCGCGGCAATCCCGACGGCCATTACGCGGTGTTCCTGATCAACCGCGACGGCAGCGGACTGACGCAAGTCACCGACTTCGCGCTGGATGCCACCCATCCGGTGTTTTCGAGCGATGGCCGGCGGCTGGTCTTTGCCTATGGCACGCCCGCCAGCAAGAGCAGCGGCATCGCCATTCTGGATCTGCCCTAGCCCAGCGCTTTGACAGCCTTGGCCAGATCGCGCCAGGGCTTGATGTCCCAGTGATTGGCGGCGAGCGGCGAAGGCGATGGCAGAATGAACACCCGCGTTTCGCCGATCCGTTGCGGTTGTTCGCCCGCCACCGCCTTCGGTCCCATCACCTTGCGGCCGCCATTCAGGCTGGTGAAGGCAAGAATGCGTGGCCTGGCTTTCAGGATGCGCGCCTTCAGGGCCGCCACCGCGTCCGGCCCCAGCGCGTCCTTGGGCAGCTGGTGGTCCATGCCATAGACATGCTTGGCGATGTCGGTCAGCCCGATGCCCAGTTCCCACAAGCCTTCATAGTCCTGGGGCGCGAACAGGCGCGGCGTCAGTCCGGTCTTGTGCAGGGTGGTCCAGAATTTGTTCTGGCCATGGGCATAATAGGCCTGTTGTAGCGCTGACTGGCGTCCGGCCGCCGTGCCGCAGAACACCAGCTTCAATCCCGGCTTCAGCCGGTCGGGCAGGATGTGGGCGGCTTTGGCCATCAGTGCGAACGGATGAAGTCGATCATGTCCTGGCGCAGGCTCGTCATTTTGCGAAAGCCCGGCACCAGGGACAGGATGACGCCGACATGGCCGGTGCCCTTGTACTTGATCACCTTTACCTCGGAGCCGAAGGACCGCAGCTTGTCCGCCATGCGGTCGGTATTGCCCTGGTCCACCGTGGTATCGGCGGTGCCGGTGGCCAGCAGCATGGGCTGGCGCACCCCGTTCACATGATTGGTCGGCATGGACTCCAGATTGTTGGTGCCATGGAACATGTCGACATAAACAGGATCGCTCATCGGCAGGAAGTCGTAAGGTCCGGACAGCCCGATCACGCCCCGGATCCAGCCCAGCCGCCCGCCTCTGGCCTCGATGAATTTGGGCTCCGACGCCAGCATGACTGCGTTGTAAGCGCCGGCTGAGTGCCCGCTGACAAAGATGCGATTGGGGTCGCCGCCATAGTCCGCGGCATGGTTGTGCAGGAAGGCCAGCGCCCCGGCCGCATCCTCGACAAAGCCGGGATATTTCACCTGGGGATAGAGCCGGTAGTCGGCCACCGCCACCACCATGCCGGCGCTGGTGAAGGCCTGGCCGAAAGCACGGTAGTCGGTGCGGCGTCCCGCCTGCCAGCCGCCGCCATACAGGAACAGCAGCACCGGCATCGGCCCCTTCGCGCCGGCCGGCACATAGATGTCCAGCTTCTGGCGCGGGTCGTTGCCAAAGGCCAGGGCCCGGTGCACATCGTAGCCCGCCTTGGGCACCAGGAGGTTGACGGCGGCGAAGGGCGAGCAGGCCGATGCCAGCGCTGCGGCGCCCGCCGCCATCAGGGCTTTGATCCTGGACATGGGTCTTTTCTGGGGAAGTTTTCTGCCCCTGTCTACGTCCAAAAGCCGCTTTTGGTTCAGTGCAACATGGTTTTGAGAGAGACAGGCGCGGGGCCGCCATGCCAGTCTTGCCGCAACCAAAAAAGACCGGAGGGATCCATGACGTTCACGCGCCGCCATTTCCTGCAGACATCCGCCGCGCTGGCAGGCACCGCCGCGCTGGCTAACCCGGGCCAGGCCGCCACAGCGTCCGGCAAGCTGCCATTCCGTTATGCCTTCAGCCCGATTTCCTGGCAGACCGATATCGAGGGCGCCATCAAGGTCGGCTCCAAGTTGGGCTTCCCCGGCGTTGAGCCGTTCCGCCACAACATCATCAACTATCTCGACAAGCCGCTCGCCCTGAAGAAGATCATGGATGAGCACCACATCCAGATGGCGACCTGCTCCAATGGTGGCGGCGGCAACTTCACCACCAATTTCTACGACCCCGACCTGATCGACAAATCGGTCACGGACCACATCGCCTTCGCCCGCACATTCATCAAGCCGTTCGGCTACTGCAAGCACTTCAAGATGAACATGGGTCCGCGCCCCAAGGGCTATGACACCAATGACGAGCAGATCAAGCGCTGCGCCGCCGCGATGAACCGCATCGGCAAGGAAACCATCAAGGACGGTCTGAAGCTGGCGCCGCATCCGCATGTCGGTTCGCTGGTCCAGAACCAGCATGAGATCGACCTGCTGATGAAGGAGACCGATCCCAACTATGTCTGGATGACGGCCGACCTGGCGCACCTGGTGCTGGGCGGCAATGTGATCGACGAAGTGTTCGCCAAATACTGGCCGCGCATCGCGGCGATTCACTACAAGGGCGCGCCGACCAGGCTGAAGGGCAGCCGTGTCGTGGCGGTGCCGCGCAGCGGCGAGGAAGCCGGCGGCCATGGCTGGTTCCGCGCCATGAGCGATGCCGATTCCGGCGGCGTGGATTTCCCCGCGGTGCAGAAATTCCTGATCCAGAAGAACTATAGCGGCTGGGTGACTCTGGATTATGACGCGTCCATGATTCACAAGGGCAGCACCATGGAAGCGCTGCTCGCGTCCGAGAAAAAGTATATGGGCGACGTGCTCAAGGTAGACCTCAAGGCCAATATGAGCGGGTCCTGACGGGAACAGAATCCGCGTAGCTGGTTGATCCGTTGCATGCAGTTTCCAGGGCGCTCCAGTCTCGCCATCTTGATCCTGACACTGCTGGCCGCGCCCGCCAGCAGTGCCACCCTCACGGTGTTGACGCCGGCCTCGGCGGCACCGGGCGTTGCCGCACTGGCCAAGCAATTCACCCAACAGACCGGCATCCCCGTGACGGTGGCGGGCGGCTCGCGTGGCAAGATTTTTGCCGCGCTGAAAGCGGGCGGCCCCGCCGATGTGGTGATCCTGCCCACGGGCGACCTTGCGCAACTTCCCACGGTCACCGGCATGACGCCGCTGGGCCATATCGCGGTCGGCGTCGGCGTGAAGGCGGGCGCATCGGTGCCCGATGTGTCCACGCCGGAGAAATTCCGCGCCGCCTTGCTCGCGGCCAGGGGTGTCGCCTATGCCGATCCCAGCGCCGGTACCTCGGCGGGACCGGTGATCGATCGCATGTTGTCCGGCCCCGACTTCAAGGGCGTCAAGCGTGTGCCGGTTCAGGGCCTGGCGGTGACGGCGCTGACTTCGGGGCGTGCGGACATCGCCCTGCAAATGGTGCCCGAGCTGATGGCGAACAAGGATGTGGCGCTGGCCGGCCCGGTACCTGATCTGTATGGCGCCAGCGTGGACTTTGCCGGCGGTATCGCCACCGCCAGCCTTGACGCGGTGAATGCCCAGGCCTTTTTGAGCTTCATCACCGCGCCCGCAGCGGTGCCGGTGTGGAAGGTCCGGGGCGTCACGCTAATGGGCGCTATCCCCTAGCCCCCCCTGTTGCGGCGCACATTTTTTCGGCGGCCTGCCGCAGAATCGTGCGCCAAGCCCCATGTTTATTGGCTCTTTCCAACGCCCCGATTTGGTGCCTTAATGATGCGGCGCAGCATGGGAGTCCGCAATGGGCCAGGAGCCGACGAGCACCTTCTTCAGCCATGTCAAACCCGGCGATACCGAATTCAAGCGCGGCGGCTTGCGCGATTTCTTTCTGTACCGCGATCTGGGCATCGCCGGCGCCACCAAAGGCAAGGTGATCGCCCATCTGGTGCGCGCCAATGAGCCGCCCACCAAAGGCACCGGCTGGCATTATCACGTTTGCGATTTCCAGATCGTGGTGATGATGAAGGGCTGGGCCAAGTTCGTGTATGAGGACAAGGTCACCCTGGTGGAAGAAGGCGATGTGGTGCACCAGCGCCCCGGCATGGTGCATTACCTGTTCGATTACTCCCCCGACATGGAATATCTGGAAATCGTCTCGCCGGCTGACTTCGGCTCGGAGCATGCCGAGGCGCCCACCGACTTCATCCCGGAGCCCACACCATGGAAGTGATCTATTCGGCCGGCACGATGCTCTTGGGCGCCGCGCTCAGCCTTTTTATGATGGCGATTTCCCGCGCCCGGTACGCGGTGCCATCGGCGCGGAAGATATCGTGGAACCACAGGGTCGGCGGCCGCAGGGTATAAGGCCGCTGCCAGCTGTCCCAGGGCATGTCGGTCTGGGTCTTGCCGTTGACGAAGCCCCAATTGATCATGCCGACATTACGCTTCTTGCCGATGGGCAGGATGGTGTCGAAGGTCGAGCCTGCGCCCCGCGCCATATATTCGGTGCAGATGATGGGGCGGCCGTAGGTCTCCAGTGACTTCGCCCGCGCCTCGAAGGTTTCCGGCCAGCTGTAGTCGTGGAAGCTGATCACATCGGATTGGGTGAGCTGGGTTTTCTCGACGCTGTTCAGGCTGGCGAGATTCTCCCAATGATCGTGATGCCAGATGCCGCTGGTCAGCGGCTGTGACGGATCGGCGCTGCGCGCCCATTCAAAAACCTTCGGCAACAAGAACGCGACCTGGTCGTAACGCGCCTGGGTCGTGTCCTGGTAGGAGCTGCCATTGGTATTGTCGGGCTCGTTCCACAGGTCCCAGCCCAGGATGCGGTCGTCATGTGCGAAGGCGCCGACCACGCCCTTCACAAAGGCTTCCAGCCGTCCATATTGCGCGGGATCGGCCATCGCCTTGGCGCCGGGCGATTGCACCCAGCCGGAATTATGCACGCCGGGGATCGGCGGATGCTGGGGCCCAAGCTTGTAGTTGGGGTCCCAGCAACTGTCGAACAGCACGAACAGCGGCTTGATGCCGTGACGGGCACTGATGCTCAGGAAAGCGTCCATGCGCTTCTTGAAACCGGCTTCGTCCTGCTGCCAGAGCGCGTCATGCAGGAACACCCGCATGGTGGTCATGCCGATGCCTTGCGCCCAGCCCAGCTCCTTGTCGATCTGGGCCGGATTGAAGCTGTCGGCCTGCCACATCTCCAGCTGGTTGATGGCGTCGGCAGGGATATAGTTGCTGCCCACCAGCCACGTCTGCTTGCCGTACCAGGCGTTCGCCTGATCCTTGCTCCAGACCTCGCGCGCATTCGCAGGCGCTGCCAGCGCCAGCAGCGCCAGGCACAAAAGAAATTTCCTCATCAGTTCCCCCAATAATTTTCTTATGGAATACGCGGGTCTTCGCCCGTGTGCGCCCGGCGGATGGCTTCCTTCAGCTTGGGATCAAGCTTGCTGGGATCCAGGATCACCTTCTCGGCCTCGGCATCCTTGATGGCGCTGAAGGGGATTTCGAAATCCCCGGCATTCTCGACATAGACCACCAGCTCGTTCTTGCGGACCTGGCGCACGGCGCCGAAGCTCTTTTCCCCGTCATGCAGAAATACGTCAAAGCCTTCGCGGATTTTCTCGTGCATGGCGTCCTCAATTAGGTGTGGGGCTAATAGTAACGCGGAATGGGGCCGATCTGTGCCGTAACATTCTTGCCCAGGTCGAACATCACTTCCTCCACATAGCACCAGCCCCAGCCTTCGGGGGGATCATAGCCCTCGATGATGGGGTGTTTGGTGCGATGGAAATGCTTGGTGGCATGCTTGCCGCGGGACTGGTCACAGCAGCCGACATGGCCGCAAGTCCGGCATACCCGCAGGTGAAACCACTCCCAGCCCAGGCCTAAGCATTCCTCGCAGCCCTTGCTGCCCGGCGTGACTGTTTGGATCGTGTCCAGATGGGCGCAGAAGTCGCCGCTCACTGCGCCGCCTCCGCCATCGCGTTACGTTGGCGCGCCAGATAGGCGTGAATGGCCGACACCACCGTCGAGCCCTCGCCCACCGCCGCCGCCACCCGCTTGACCGAACCGCAGCGCACATCGCCCACCGCAAAGATGCCCTCGCGATTGGTCGCCAGGAAGTGATCGTTGTCCGCGCCGGTGACGACAAAGCCGTTATCGTCCAGCGCGATGCCCGAACCGGCCAGCCAGTCGGTGTTGGGTTCGGCGCCGATGAAGGAAAACACATGCGCGATATCGCAGCTTTCCTCTTCACCGCTGTCGCGGTTGCGGAAGCGCACTTTCTTCAGCGCGCCCTCTTCGCCTTCAAAGCCGCAAATCTCGGTGCGGGTCACCACTTCGACATTGGGCAGGGCGCGGATCCGGTCCACCAGATACTGGGACATGGTGCTTTCCAGGTCCTTGCCGCGCACCACCATCCAGAGTTTTTTCACCTTGCCCGCCAGGAACACCACGGCCTGACCGGCCGAATTGCCGGCGCCCGCCAGCGCCACTTCCTGCCCGGCGCACAGCCGTGTCTCCACGGCGCTGGCCCAGTAATGCACGCAGGAGCCTTCGAACTCCGACAGGTTGGGAATATCCAGGCGGCGATAGCGCGCGCCGCTGGCCAGCACCAGGCTGCGCGCCTGCACCGTCTCGCCATTGCCCAGCGTTAGCTGGAAAGGCGAGCCGCCCTGCGCCAATGTCCTGCCTTCATCGGGAATGGCGATCTCGGCGCCGAACTTCTGCGCCTGGTTGTAGGCGCGCGCCATCAGCGCCAGGCCGGAAATGCCGGTCGGAAAGCCCAGGTAATTTTCGATGCGCGACGATGCGCCCGCCTGGCCGCCAAAGCTGCGGCAGTCCAGCACCAATGTCGAAAGCCCTTCGGATGCGGCATAGACCGCCGCCGCCAGCCCCGCGGGCCCTGCGCCGACAATGGCGGCGTCATAGATGGTGTCGGGATCGATGGGGCGTAGCAGGCCGATGCAGCGCGCCAACTCGCTTTCGCTGGGATTGCGCAGGATACGGCCATCGGGACATAGCACGATAGGCAGATGCTCGGTCTGGATGGCGAACCTGGCCTGCAGGGTCTGGGCGCAGCCGTCATTGACCGAATCCAGCGCACGATGTGGATGGCCGTTGCGGGTGAGGAAATTTTCCAGTCGCAACATGTCGCTGCTGCCGAACGGTCCGATCAGGATGGGGCCGGTCTGGCCCGCCTGCAAAAGGCCGACGCGGCGCAGGATCAGGGCGCGCATGATGCGCTCGCCCAGTTCGGCTTCCTGCACCAGCACGTCGCGCAACCGCTGCCCCGGCACGATGATGGCTTCGACTTCGCCTTCGGCATTGGCATCCACCAGCGCGGGGCGGTCGGACAGTTGCGCCAGTTCGCCCAGGAAGCTGCCGGGACCGTGCGTGACGATGGGCTCGCGCTGCGACACCGCACCGCCCTGGCGCACGGCGATCTTGCCTTTGAGAACAAAGGCCAGGCCGTCGGCCACTTCGCCCGCCTTCATGATCGGTGTGCCGTCCGCAAAACTGCGGACCTGGCCGAAGCGGCGCAGGCGGGAAAAGTCGTGATCGTCCAGATGCGGAAACATCTGGTGGCGGCGGGTTTCGATGACGGAGGCGGGTTCGGACATGGGCCCAGCGTACCGCAGCCTTTCGGCGGAAGGCTAGCTGCGCCTTTGCCTTGAACTTAGGCGGAACTGGCGCGTTACCCCCAAATAATAGAGGGAGAATCCCATGCTGCGCCTGATATTGCTGATTGTGCTGATCCTTGCGGTCCTGGGATCGGTGCCCATGTGGGGCTATTCCACCGGCTGGGGCTATGGCCCGTCCGGCGGGTTGGGCCTTGTCCTGTTGATCGTGCTGATCCTGATCCTGCTGGGACGAATCTAGCGCAACAGGCCCGCCGCCTTCAGCGCGCGGCGGATCAGTCCTTCCACCACTTGCGCCTGCGGGGGCTGGGGCGATTGCGGCGCCAGCACTTGTTCGATATGCGGCAGCACCGGCTGCGGCGATGGCGGTATGTGCGCCGGCGCCGGCCGAGGTTCGGATTTGGGTGCCGGCTTTGACGCCGCGGCCGGCATCAATCCCCAGAACTCGGCAATGCGCCGGGTGGAGGAAATGCCGGCATCGATGATGAAGGGCCCAGGCTGGCCCACATCGGCAGGGTCGATCGGCGTACCATGGCCAAGGGTCGGCAGGGTATAGACCTCCAGCCGGCTGTCCCAGCGCAGGCGAACGGCGCCGTCCACCATGTCCTGCTTGGCGGCGGCAAGCGAAAGCTCGTGCAGGTCAGCCCATTGCGCCACGCTGGCTTGGGCGTTGCTGATGTTCACGACCATGTCGGCGGCGCCATGCCAGATGGAGATGCGCGGCCAGTGGCCGCGATAGTCCGATGCGGCGCGTACCGCATCGCCCCACTGGTTCGGAGTCTTCAAAGGAGCGCTGCGCATGCTTTCCAGCGCGTCGCGCACATTGACTGCCGCGCCAAAGGGAAGCCCGGCAATGATCGCGCCGCCGGCGAAACGCTCGGGATAGTTGGCCAGCATGACCGAGGCCATCGCACCGCCCGCCGACAGCCCGGTGATGAAGACGCGGCCCGCATCGAGCCGGTGCGTTTCGATCACGGTCTGGATCATGGCGGCGATGGAGGCCGCCTCGCCCTGGCCGCGTGTAATGTCTTCCGGATTGAACCAGTTGAAGCAGGTATTGGGGTTGTTGACCGCCTTCTGCTCGGGCGCCAGCACGGCGAAGCCAAGTGTGTCGGCCAACTGGCACCAGCCCGCCCCCAGGTCATAGCCGGCAGCGGTCTGGCCGCAGCCATGCAACACCACCACCAGCGGCGCACCCGCCTTCAGGCCGCGCGGCAGGTAGCGGAACATGCGCAGGTTGCCAGGGTTGGGCGCGAAGGGCGCTTCGGCCAGCGGTGTTGCCCGCGGGGCGGTGCGGGCCTTGAGGGGGTTCGTCTTTACCCCGGGGCCAAATCCATCAAACCGCATCAGCGTCACCAGTTTCCGCCACATATCGGCCATCCAGATATTATGCTGCAGTGCAGCAATTACAAGGCCCACCAAGCGGCATCGGTGCTTTTGAAGGCTTCATTTCACGCAACCTTTACCAAAAACCGCGCTTTGCTGCTGCCTCTGCCTGGGCAAAACGTTATTTGCCCCATGGGATTTGCGGCGCATGCACGGGACTTGCGAAACCTGTTGTCGGTGGCGGCAAAGCTGCGCGCGCTGGCGGCGGAGACGCGCGCCAAGGGCGACCAGCTGCTCTATCTGATGACGGCCGAGGCGCTGGAAAAACGCGCCGACAGGCTTGCCGCCACCTTGCAGGACGAGCATCACGACCAGGATGTGGAGAACATCGCGCCTTGGCGGCACCGGCCGGTGGACCTGATCATCTGAAACGCGCCTTGCGGGCGCCATCGCCGCATTGGAAGATGCGTCCGATGGAGCAATATCTGTATTTCGGCAGCCTGGGCCTGCATGAGCGCCAGTACCAGATTCCCAACTTCATCGGCCTGGCGCTGGAGCCGGCCCATGACCGGGAGATCAAGCACGACCTGACGGCGGCCCTGCCCTTTGGCGACAACAGCATTGCCAAGATCCAGGCCCAGGACGTGCTGGAGCATCTGCCTTTCGACAAGGCTCCCTTCGTGCTGGACGAGATCTATCGGGTGCTGAAGCCCGGCGGCACCTTCCGCCTCAGCGTGCCCGATTACCGCAGCCCACCGCTCAAGCGCCGCTCGCTTTACGACGCGCGCGGACGAGTCATTGGCGATCTGTTGATGGGCGCCACCAGTTATCTGGATGAAAATACGGGCGATGCGCGGATACGCTTCAGCGAAGATGGCGATGCCCATCTGTGGTTTCCGCGTTATGAGCTGATCACGCACCTGGTTCTGAAGTCAGAACTGCGCAAGGCGAAAATCCATTTTTACCAGGCGTTCCTGGACGACCATACCTATCTTTGCGAACCGGTCCCCGAAGACGAGATGTTCGTGCAGCGGGCTGCGCCGCACGACCGGCGGGCCGGCGGCGCGCCAGTTTCCATTGTCGCCGATTTCGTCAAGTAGTCAGGCGACCTTCACCTTCTTCTTGGCCGCCAGGAACGCGCGGTTCATCTCTTCGCGCTGCTCGTCGGAGAAATTCTCCTTCACCTGCGCCCAGATGTTGCGCTCCTCTTCCTCGACATGGTGGCTGACCAGTTCCTTCAGCACCTTGGCGGCGGCCTTGAACTCCGGCGTGTTGGCGGTGAGCTTGTCCAGCTTCTTGAGGGTGGCGTCCGCCAGGCCATGCTCGATATAGCCTTCATTGCCGTCGATCTTGGCGTCCTTGCCGCGCAGCGCCAACACCGCGTCATAGACCACTTTTTCCTCGGCCTTGGTGTGGGGCACCAGGGCATTCTTGATCCTGGCCACCAGTTGCTTCTGTTCACGGGCGCTGTCGCTGTCCACCAGCTTGCCCAGCAAATCCTGCACTTCGTCATGCTCGGCCTGCAGCGTGTCCAGGATATCGGGCTGGCTTTCGCCGGGGGTCAGCGCGCCCATGACGGATTTGGCGGCCTGTTCGAGCGAGGTTCGGACGGTCATGGCAATGGTTCCTTGTGAAATCCTGTCATGCAACGTGCATGCGGGAACCCGGTTTCACGCTGTTTCCGAAATTATGGTGCGATAGCGCGCATGGGATCGGCGCCTGAGAAATTTGCAAGTTCCGGCAACAAGATGCGGGAAGCACGCGTTACCACCGAACACCAACACAATGAGGAACCCATGACGACCACCACCGGTCACACCAGCGCCATTCTGGCATCCAAGGTCAAAGGCACTCCGGTCTATAGCGACACTGGCGACAAGATCGGCACCGTCGAAGATGTCGTGCTGGACAAGCGGTCCAACCAGATCATGTTCGCCGCCCTGGGCTTTGGCGGCCTTCTGGGCATCGGCGAGAAATACTATCCCGTGCCGTGGGCTTTGCTGGACTTCGATGAAGACAAGGGCGGCTATGTCGTGCCCCTGGACAAGGCCCGGCTGGAGAATGCGCCGGCCTATGATCTCAAGGACCTGACCAAGCATGACGGCACCATCGGCTCGTCCATCCGGGACGAGAGCTATTCCTTCTACAAGGTCGATCGCGACTGGAATTGATTTGGCAGGCCCGTCGCCGGATCTCCGGCGGCGGGCCCCTTTTCGGGAGACATCTTATGGGCCAATCCATCGGCAGCATCGGCAACAGCCACAAGCAAAAGGGCTCGGGCGACCAGCAGAAGAACCAGCCCAGCACCCATCCGGGCCAGAAAATGGCGGACCAGTCGCCGGCGCCACACCAGGGCAAGCCGGATGGCGGCTCCGATCATGGGGCACGCTCCACCCGCTAGACTTGCCTGGCAAGGCCATGGTGCTAGCTTTGGGGGATGCGCATCCTGATTGCGGGCTTCCAGCACGAAACCAACACCTTCGCGCCGACCCCCACCCGCTTTGACGATTTTGTGCGGGGCGGGGCGTTTCCCGCCATGGCGCACGGCGCCGACGTTCTGGCGATGCGCGATGTCAATATTCCCATCGGTGGCTTTATCCGCGTCATGCGTGGCCATGACCTGATCCCCGTTTTATGGGCGGGCGCCACGCCGGCGGCCCATGTCGACGAGGACGCCTTCGAGCGCATCGCGGGCGAGATCGTCGCCGCCGCGCGCAACGGGACCTTCGACGCCATCTATCTGGACCTGCACGGCGCCATGGTGTGCCGCCACGATGATGACGGTGAAGGCCGTCTGCTGGCGGCGTTACGCGCCGTTGTGGGGCCGCGCATCCCCATCGTCGCCAGCCTGGACCTGCACGCCAACGTCACCGCGAAAATGTTGCAGGCCGCTGATGCGCTGGTGGCCTATCGCACCTATCCGCATGAAGACATGGCCGAAGCAGGCGAGCGCGCCGCGGGCCTGCTGAACATCCTGATGCGGCGCGGGGAGAAACTGGCCCAGGCCGCCCGGCGCCTGCCCTTCCTGATTCCCATCAACGGCATGTGCACCTTGGTCGAGCCGGCGCGCGGTGTTTATCACGCGCTGGCGGGCGCCGAGCAGAGGGACAATCTGCACATGTCCTTCGCGCCCGGCTTCCCTGCGGCGGATTTTCCCGAATGCGGCGGCGTGGTCTGGGGTTATGGCGCGGACGCGGCCAGGATCGCGGCCGCGGTAGACACGCTGGCCGGCGGCATCGTGGCGCGCGAAGGCGATTGGGTGGTGCCGCTGCTGGCGCCCCATGACGCGGTACGCCAGGCCATGCGTATCGCTGCCACCGCGTCGCGCCCGGTGGTGATCGCCGATACGCAGGACAATCCGGGCGGCGGCGGGGATTCCAACACCACCGGCATGCTGAGGGCGCTGGTCGAATGCGCGGCACAGGGCGCCGCGCTTGGCCTGATGGTGGATCCGGACGCCGCCGCTGCCGCGCACCAAGCAGGGGCAGGCCGCGATATCACCATCGCGCTGGGCGGACAATCGGGCGGTGATGCGCCGCTGTCCGCCACCTTCCGCGTCGAACAGCTCAGCGACGGGCGCTGCATCTATGGCGGCCCCATGATGCACGGCAAGCAGACAGACGTGGGACCGACGGCGCGTCTGTCGCTGGGCGGGGTGCAGGTGGTGGTCAGCAGCCACAAGGACCAGATGCTGGACCGCAATCTTTATCGCATGGCCGGGGTTGAGCCGGAGCGAATGAAAATCCTGGTCAACAAAAGCTCGGTGCATTTCCGCGCCGACTTCCAGCCCATTGCCGAGGCGGTTCTGGTGGCCAAGGCCCAAGGCCCGATGCTGGCCGATCCCGCTGACTTTCCCTGGCGGCATCTGGCCAAAGGCATGCGGCTGCGCCCCCTGGGGCCAGCCTTTGGCGGTCAGCCGCCGAACTCCACCACATAGCCGGCGACATGCTCATCGCTGTTGCCGTCGCCCAGCGAGGCTGAGAATTGCGGCACGCCATAGGAAAAGATCGAGACGCAGCATACTTTGCTGACGTCCCACTTGCCGCCATGCTGGAAGGCGGTGGACATCCAATTGGCGTAATGCCCGCCCTGCACCGCGCCCTGTTCGTCGCCGCGCCAGAACAAGGTGCCCTTGCCGCCATCCGCCGCGCCGCGCGGACCGGTGACCCAGCGCCATTCCCCCGGTGCGGTCTGGCGCCCGCCCAGATAGGTCACATCGGGATAAGCATGCGGGAAGAGGCGGTCCAAGATGAACTGGTATTCGCCGGCATCGTCGATGGTGGCCAGATATCCGGCATGGCCTTGCCAGGATCGTGCGGCCGCGTCCGCGCGCGCCTGTTCCCAAGTAAGATTGGGTGCGGCGATAAACTGATAGGCATGGCCGGGCGAGGCGGCGATGATCGCCGTGCTTTTGGTCACGGGTGGTGACAACAAGAAGTACCAGGAAGCCCCGGCGGCGCAAATCACCGCCAGGACGGCCGCCGCAATCACGATCTTGGGGTTTTTCATTGTTGTTATTGGCCCCGACAGGGCGTCTCTCCGGTGCCGGGACCTTAAGGTGATTTGGCCCCTTGCTCAACGCACCTGTTGGACAAGCCTGGCGCGAATGGCCTTGAGCTGACGCCGCCGCGCCGCGCTGGTCGGGGGATAGGACATCTTCAAGCCTTCCAGAGTCTTGACGATGATCTGGGAGACGATCAGGCGGGCATTTTCCTTATCGTCGGCGGGCACGACATACCAGGGGCAGTGCTTGTTGCTGGTGGCGGACAGGGCCTGTTCATAGGCGTGCATATAGTCTTTCCAGAACTTGCGCTCCTCGACATCGCCTTCGTTGAATTTCCAGTTCTTCTCCGGCGCGTCGATCCGCGCCAGGAAACGCTGGCGCTGCTCTTCCTTGGACATGTGCAGGAAGACCTTGATTACCCGCGTGCCATTGGCATGCAGGTGGCGCTCCAGGCCGTTGATGGACCGGAAACGCTCCTCCCACACATCCGCACCCGTATCCGGCAGGTTTTCCGCCTTGAGGATTTGCGGATGGACACGGGCGATCAGCACTTCCTCGTAATAGGACCGGTTGAAGATGCCGATCCTGCCCCGCTCGGGCAGATCGCGGGTGGTGCGCCACAAATAATCATGCGCCAGCTCGCCTTCGCTGGGATGCTTGAAGCTGAAGACCTGGCAGCCCTGGGGATTGATGCCGGACATGACATGGCGGATCACCCCGTCCTTGCCGGCTGCGTCCATCGCCTGGAAGATCACCAGCAGGGCATATTTGTTGCTGGCGTAAAGAAGCTGCTGCAGTTCATCCAGCCGGGCGATCTGCGCGGCCAACTTCTCCTGATAGTCCTCCCTGGACTTGTAGAGCGGCTTGATCCGGGTCGGCGTTTTGCCCAGATGGACTTTTTTGCCGGCGCGAAAATCGTCGGGGTGGATTTTCATAAAGTTCCTTTGGCGCATGGCAGCTTCGCGTTCCGGACAGTAAGGCGCACGGCCGCTTTGGGTCTACACTGGTGGCAAGCAGGGAGGCAGGCATGACCGACACCGTGGCCAAACGCGCGACATTCCGGGCGCTGCATGCCCAGGGCTGCTTTGTCCTGCCCAACCCCTGGGACATCGGCAGCGCCCGGCTGTTCCAGCATATGGGATTTTCGGCCCTGGCCTCGACCAGCTCCGGCCATGCCTGGACCACCGGCCGGCCCGATTATGGCGTGACGCGCGATACGGTGCTGGCGCACCTGACATCGCTGTGCACCGCGGTGGATTTGCCGGTCAATGCCGATTTCGAAAATGGCTTCGCGGTCGAACCCGAAGATGTCGCCGCCAATGTGCGGCTGGCGATCCAGACCGGCGTGGCCGGCCTTTCCATCGAGGACAGCAAGCCCGGCGGCGTGGGACTGCACGATCTGCCGCTGTCGGTGGCGCGCATCCGCGCCGCCCGGGCCGCGATCGATGCTTGCGGCCAGGACGTGATCCTGGTGGCCCGCACCGAGGGATTGCTGGGCGACGGCACGCTCCTCGCGGCAATCGACAAGTTGGTGGCTTTCGCCGAAGCGGGCGCCGATTGTCTCTACGCGCCCGGCGTTACGAAGAAAGACGACATCGCCGTGATGGTGCGCGCGGTGGCGCCCAAACCGCTCAACGTCCTGATGACGGGGCCGGGTCCTTCGGTGGCCGAACTGGCGGATCTGGGCGTGCGGCGCATCAGCGTCGGCGGGGCGCTGGCGCGTATCGCCTGGGGCGCGGTTCAGGCGGCGGCGCAACAGATCAAGGACGGCTCCTTTGCCGGATTGGCGAACGCCGCCTCCGGCAAAAACCTCAACGGCCTTTTCGAAGGCTTTCGCAAGCCTTAGGCGTGCGGCAGGCGGAAGGCCAAAAGCTCTGCGCTGTAACTGCCGCCGCCGATGGCGACCACGATATATTGCCGGCCATCCAGCAGATAGGTCATGGGCGAGCCGGTCTGCGGCGCGGGCATGTACACCGCGCCCTTTTCTTCGCCCGTCTTCTTGTCATAGGCCCGCAGCATCGCGCCGCGCGCCCCGTTGGGCGTGGTGAAGAAGCCGCTTTCGCCGCAGATCACCAGCGACTTGGTGACGGTGGGGCCGAGAATGCCGGGCCGCCCGGTGCGCGGAATGGTCAGGCCCTTGAGCGCGGGATGCCGCTTGATGTTGTCCGGGGTTTCGCCGTGCGCGACCTGCCAGGTGATATCGCCCTTGGACAGATCGATGGCGGTGATGCGGCCATAAGGCGGCTTGAGCAGCGGCAGGCCTTGCACCGTCAGCGCGGTGGAGCGGAGCGGCTTGGCGGGAACAGGCTGCGGCGGCGCGCTCTTTGCCAGCGCCGCTTCCCGCTCCAGCGAGCCCGATGGCGGGGTCTGGCGCGGAATGGTGCCCACCGTGCCGCGCAGGTAATCGAAATCGGAATCGGTAAGCTTCTGCCCCGGATTGGCGATCATGCCGATGAAGCCGATCCCGGTCTGGGAATAGACATACAGGATATGGCTTTCCGGGTCGTAGCAGCCGCCGGGCCAGTCAGTGCCGCCATTGATGCCGGGCGCCACCAGGGTGCCCAAGGGTCCGTTCTCGGTGCTGAGAACGGGCGGAGTATAGATCGGACCGTACTTCCAGTTGCTCACCAGCTTGACAGCTTCGGCATGCAGGGCGGGCGTGAAATCGATCAGGTCATTCAAAGTCACGCCCTGGATGTCGTAACCGGGCGGCTTGGAGGGAATGGGCTGGGTCGGCGAATACCATTCGCCCGGGACATTGCCCTTTTCCACTTTCACTTCGGGGATCGGCCAGACCGGTTTTCCGGTGACGCGGTCCAGCACATACAGAAACGCCTGCTTGGTCGGCTGGGCCAGCGCCTTGACGATCTTTCCGTTGTGCGGGATGTCGCAAAGGATGGGCGCGCACGGAATGTCGCGATCCCACAAGCCATGATGGATGGTCTGGTAGTGCCAACGCCGCACGCCGGTCTGGATGTCGACCGCGACAATGCTTTCGCCGAACAACGCCGGGCCGGCGCGGTACTGGCCATTATAATCGCCGGTGCCCAGTTCCACCGGCAGATAGGCCAGGCCCAGCTCCTCATCCACCGAAACCTGGGCCCAGACGCCCTGGTTGCCGCTTTTCTCTGCCTGGCCCGGGACGACCCAGGTGTCATAACCAAACTCGCCCTTCAGCGGGATGGTGTGGAAAATCCACAGCCGCTTGCCGGTGCGCACGTCGAAGCCGCGCACATAGCCCTTAACGTTGACATGGCTCTTGGGGACATTGCCGGAATCATGGGCGGCGCCCACGATCACCACATCCTTGGCGACGATCGGGGTGGAATGCAGGCCGATATCGGCATTTACCAGGTCCATATCCTGGTCGTCATTCAGACGCAGATCGACAATGCCGCCATCGCCGAAACCGGGGATGCGCTGACCGGTATTGGCATCCAGCGCGATCAGCCGGTAGCCGGGGGTGACGAACAGGATGCGTTCTTCCTTGCCATCGGTCCAATAGGACACGCCATGTCCGGATAGCTGGCGCGGGGCCTGGCGGCCGCGCTCGCCTTCGTCATAGCGGTGCAGCCAGAGAATCTCGCCGGTCTTGGCATCCAGGGCGACGACGTCGCGCCGTGACCCGGCGGTGGTGAACAGCCGGCCGCCGATCATCAGCGGGGTGGTTTCGTACTGGTATTCGGGGCGCGCGCCCAGCGAGTCCGGCTTGAAGCGCCAGGCCACCTCCAGACTGTTGAAGTTGGCAGCGTTAATCTGGTCCAGCGGGGAATAGCGGTGGTTGGCCTGGTCGCCGCCGTAATAATGCCATTCCACGTCCCCGGGGTGCGACAGAGTCTGGGCGGAAAGGGCGCCCGGCGCCGCCAGGATGGCGGCGGTGGACAACAGGACTGTGCGTCTTGAGATCTGGCTCATATTCCCCCGGGCGGCTTTATCTGGCCGGATGATAGGTCGGGAAACGGCAACAGGTGAAGAATAAAGCAGGCTTTGAGCCAAATATGGGCAGCCGGGGTATCCGCTTGTGATCTTTGGGCGAAATGCGTAGGACTTGCGTTACGCAGCCCCAGCCCCCGAAACACCGAAGTGCTAAGCCCGACCGATCTTTCCCGCACGCTTTTGCGTTACTGCGAGCCCGATTTTCGCCGCGCCCTGTTCGAGGTCGGTATCACCCTGGTCCCCTTGGTGCTGCTGTGGGTGTTGATGTGGCTGTCCCTCAGCGTCGGATACTGGCTGACCCTGCTGCTGGCGATTCCGGCCGGCGGCCTGCTGGTCCGCCTGTTCATCATCCAGCATGACTGCGGCCATGGCGCGTTCTTCCGCCAGCGGGCCGCGAACACCTGGATGGGCCGCGTGCTGGGTGTCCTGACCCTCACCCCCTTCGACTACTGGAAGCGCAATCACGCCATCCACCACGCCACCTCCAGCAACCTGGACCGGCGGGGCATCGGCGATATCGATCTGCTGACCGTGCAGGAATATCGCGACAAGTCGCGGTTCGGCCGCCTGCTGTACCGGGTCTATCGCAGCGCACCGGTGATGTTCGTGGTGGGACCCGCCTGGATGTTCCTGCTGCAGCACCGCCTGCCCTTCCACCAGATGCGCGACGGCTGGCGGCCCTGGATCAGCACCATCGGGACCAATGCCGTCATCGCGCTGGCGATCATGGGCATGATACGGCTTGTCGGCCTGGGCCCCTTCGTGATGGTGCATCTGCCGATCATGCTGATCGCGGCCTCCATCGGGGTCTGGCTGTTTTTCGTCCAGCACCAGTTCGAGACGGTGTTCTGGGCGCGCACCGGTGAGTGGTCGCATCACGACGCCGCGCTGGCCGGCAGTTCCTTTTACGACCTGCCGGGCCTGCTGCGCTGGTTCAGCGGCAATATCGGCATCCATCACATTCACCACCTCAACAGCCGCATTCCCTATTACCGGCTGCCCAAGGTGCTGCGCGATCTTCCGGAGCTGAAACAGGTCGGCCGCCTGACCTTGTGGGACAGCCTGAAGCTCGCCCGGCTGTCGCTGTGGTGCGAGCAGAGCAAGCGGCTGGTGTCGTTCAAGGCGGCGCGGGCGCTTTAGGCGCGATGGGTGGGATTGCGAAAAACATGCTTGGGCATGTTTTTCGTCCCTCGCGTTGCTCGGGATCGCTCGGCTCCGCCTCGTGTCCAAATCCGCTGGCGCGGATTTTGTCGAACGGTGGGTTCGATCCTCAGCCGTGCACGCCAATAAAAAAGGCCCCCGAAAAGGGGCCTTTTTTATTGGCGGACAGGGTGGGATTCGAACCCACGGAACCCTTGCAGGTTCGCCGCATTTCGAGTGCGGTGCCATCGACCACTCGACCACCTGTCCGCCGGCGGTGATAAAGAAGCCCGCGGCGCAAGGCAAGCCATTCTAATCTATTGGAATATCAGGAAGGACCGTGACCTCGGCCGCTCGCTTTGGCTCGCGGCGTTCGCCGCTCCAAACGGTCCACTGGACCGTTTGGTTTGCCTTCGGCAAACCGCGCCTCACCCTGTCCGCCGGCGGCGATAAAGAAGCCGGGCTGGCAAGGCAAGTTGTTCTTTGGCTTGGCGAAATGCCGGGTTTTCTGGCCCTGAAATCAGTAGCAATAGCGGCGATGATGGCGCCAGCGGCAATGACGCGGATGGACGCCGACCCCGGCACCCGCGCCGACCGGACCGACATGGGCGCCGCCGTTTACGCCGTGGCGGCCCACACCAGCACCCGTTTCGACCACATGTCCGACATGTCCGCCGGCCCCCACGCCGCGATCACCGGCGCCAGCGCCGGCGCCGACCGGACCGACATGAGCGCCCGCGCCCACGCCATGGCCGCCAATATGCGCGCCGACACCCACGCCCAGTACCTCCACACGTGCGCCGACATCGGCGAAAGCGAGGGCGGGCGCAAACAGGGCGAGCGCCACAAGGCAAACGGGCAAGGTTTTCATGGGAAGCCTGCAATAGGGGTCCCGGGGGAACGGCCCGTGACCTGTTATGTTCCCGATTGGCCCGGTGGCGCGTTACGGCTGCATGGCCCTTGTTCTCGCTATCGCCTGGTTCTCGATGACCGTGCTGCGCTATGGCGGCGTGTTGACGGTTTTTGCCGGCGTCGCGCTGTTCGGCGTCTATTTCATCTCGGGCAATGCGCGGGCGGGACGCGATGGCGCAATTCCGTCATCCTCCTGGCGCGGCGCCGGCCCCCGCAAGGGCATCAAGATCGCCCTGCTCGGTGCCGCGATGCTGGTCGCGGCTTATGCTATCAGCCTTTTGATGCCGAACGGCGGCTGATGCGATTTTCCCGGTTTTTTACACTTCCGCGGAACGGCGCGGCGTTGAACCACATCCTCATTCGTGGTCCGATTGCCCAAACGGCAAAGCCGGGCAACAAGGGGAGATATCATGGGCAAGGCACTTTCGGCGGCATTGGTGATGGCGGCGGGCCTTGGGCTGACTGGCGCCAGCGTGGCGCAGGTGCCCGACACGGTGGATGGCCATGTCCTGGCCGCACAGAAGGCGGCCGGTCTGGATTTCTCCGGCACCCTGAACGTGTTGTGCGTCCAGCCCTCCGACGGCTCCGATCCCCAGGCCCAGATGATGCGCAACGTCGCCGCCGGTAAGCCCCGGCCGATCCCGGCGCGCGAAAAATGGTATGCCGAGCCCGCCCAGGTGTTCGACAATGTCTATTTCGTCGGCACCAAGGAACATAGCAGCTGGGCGATCAAGACCAGCGCCGGCATCATCCTGATCGACACCATGTTCAACTATGCCGCTGAAGCCGAGATCGTGGACGGCCTGAAGAAGCTGGGCCTCGATCCCGCCGACATCAAATATGTCATCATCAGCCACGGGCATGGCGACCATGACGAAGGCGCCAAGCTGCTGCAGGACAAGTATGGCGCCCATGTCATCATGGACGCAGTGGACTGGGACGCCATCATCAAGGCGAACAACATGCCAGGCGGGGTCCCCAAGCGCGACATGGAAGCCAAGGACGGGCAGAAGCTGACCCTGGGCGACGAGACCATCACCATCATCAAGACGCCGGGCCACACTTTGGGCACCCTGTCCTATCTCTTCCCCGTCAAGGATCACGGCAAGACGCTGACGGTGGCCTATTCCGGCGGCATGGGCTTCAACTTCCCGCGCAGCAAGGCGCGCTTCGACACCTATATCGCCTCGGCGCAGAAGTTCGCCGCTGCGGCCAAGGCGGCGGACGCCACCATCGTCTTCTCCAACCACTCGATGTACGACCAGGCCTGGATCCGCAGCCGCTGGGTGCGCAAACCCAGCGATCCAAGCCCCTTCATCGTCGGTGCCGATGGCGTGGCGCGTTACATGACCGTGCTGGAAGAATGCGCCAAGGCGGCGAAGATCCGCACAAAGGACTGACGGTCAATCCGCGGGTTGGCCAAAGCCCAATATGTCACCGGGCTGGCATTCCAGCGCCTGGCAGATCGCGGCCAGGGTGGAAAAGCGGATCGCCTTGGCCTTACCGGTCTTGAGGATCGACAGGTTGGCGAGGGTGATGTCCACCTTTTCCGCCAGCTCGGTCAGGGTCATGCGCCGGGCATGGAGCATGTCGTCCAGCTTGACGATAATCTCCATCAAACGGTGCCTTCCAGCTCGTCCCGCATCCGAGCGCCCTGCCGGAAGATCTGCGCCAGCACGAATATCAGCAGCACGGCCAGGATGCCGACAGGGGACAGATCGAATCCGGCCTGAACATGGTCGCGCACGGGTTTGGGAAACAGCGAGATGATCATGCCGGCGGTCAGGCCGACGATCTGCATCGCCACCAGCAGCCAGCCGATCTGATTCAACCGCCGCGCGTTGTCCTCGACGAAGGGATCCGTCTGCGCGGTCTTCACGATCCGGGCGGTCATCAGCAGCATCAGTGTGAGGAGCGCCAGGAGGAACACGCCAGCGGCGCAGGCGACCGCGCCCGCTGTAAAGATCAGCTGAAGCGGAATGTCCTTGAGGTCCTTGAGGGCCTCCACCGGTATGGGCAGGTGGACAAGTCCGATCGCTGATAGCGCACAAACGCCGAAAGCCAGGATCAGAACTCCGGTCAGAAGAAGGCTGACCAGCACGGCCGCCTTCAGAAGCCAGTTGGTGATTGTGAAAAGGTGATGCTTGTCGGTCATGAAGCCCTCCCGTGATTTATCGGGCTTCAATACTATACTTATCGATATTCAGCAAGTATTTTATTGATATTCGATAATATGGAGCCCCGCCAAGGGTTTGGCCCTACTGCCCCATCATCATCTTCACATCGGCTTCGGTGACCGGCTTCTTGTAGCTGTTGCCGAAGTGGGTGCGCACATAGGTCACCACCGCGGCGATCTGGGCAGGCTTGAGCAGGTCGGTCAAAGCCGGCATGGCGCCCCTGCCCTGCAGGATCATGCCGATGGGATAACCGGGCTCCTCCAGCTTGGAATTCTTGGCCAGCGCCGGGATCATGGCGGCGCCCTTGCCGCCCTTGGCGTCGGCCATGTGGCAGGCCTGGCAGACCTGGACATAGACCTGCTCGCCGGTGACCGGGGGCGGCGTCTTGTTGGTCGAAGCGCCGGGCGTATCGCCGCCCTGGGCGAAAGCGGGCGCGGACAAGGCCAGCAGGATGAGAAAGGCTGCGCGGGTTTTCATGATCAGGCCTCCAGCGCGCGCTTGTGCAGGCGGGTGATGGCGTCCAGCGAGGATAGCAGCGCCCCCTCCATCCAGCAGCCGACATAGGATGCATGTTCGCCGGCCAGCACCACCCGGTCGTCCACCTTCACCAGTTCCTGATAGTGGGTCTTGCGCGTCTCCTCGTTCCAGCGGGCGCAGCAGCCCATGGTCCAGGGCACACGGCTCCACGCCACCGAAGCGCCGGTCTGGTATTCCTTGCGATAGGTACCGGGGTGGAACACCGAGCCTTGCGCCAGCGCCGCCTCGATGCGCTGCTCCGGCGTCATGCCGGCCAGCCGGTAAGCGCCCGCACCGCTGGCGAAGGCGCCCAAGAGCACGCCGGGGCCATCCTCGAACAAGTGATAGTTGGGATAGGAAATCAGCGCGATGTCCTGGCTGGTGAAGCTGTGGCCGCCATAGATGTAATCGTCGGTCTCCCAGAAGCGGCGCGCCATCTGCAAGCCGATCTTCACGGAGTTGCTGTACGGCACCGCGGCGATGGCCGATTTCTTGGCCGGTGCCAGATTGTTCTCGATCTGGTTCAGCACGCCCAGCGGAATGGCACAGACACAGTAATCGGCCTTGGCCTCGGTGACCGAACCGGATGCGGTATCGGCATAGGTCACGGTCACGCCGGCCTTGTCCTGGTGGATCTTCGTCACCTTGGCGTTGAAGGTGATCATCGGCTGCACCTGGCGCGCAAAAGCCTGACCGATCATGCCCATGCCCCCCACCGGCTGAAACATGGTGGTCTGCATCTCATGGTTCATGAAGAAGGCCATGTTCTTCCAGATCTGCGAACTCACCACGTCGCGGAAGGGGAAGGGCTGGGAGGGGATCGGCGCGCCGTCGACGCCGCCGCCCGGCGGGCGGTCATAGCCGCGATGTTCCGCCGACAGCAGGTTGGCCTTGTACTTCATGTCCTGGTCCAGCATGCCCCAGCCGCGCAGCGCTTCCTTCAGCTTGTCCTTGTCCTCGGAGGTCAGCTGCGCATCCAGCGCCTTCTGGTCGATCGCCTTGCCCAGCAGTTCGGCGACATTGCCCTCGAAGTCGGCGGCAGCCTCGCGGTAGCGCACCGGCTTGCCGCCAAAGGCGTCGGCATTGTGCACATAGCCGCTGTGGTTGAACTGGATGAAAGGCTCCAGCGCCACGCCGAACGCCTTGCAGTAATGCAGCAGGGTGCGGTGATGGTGGGGAATGCGCCACGGGCCGGGATTAAGGTAATGGCCCTGGGAAAAGCCAACCTTCTGGGTGGCGCCACCCAGCTCGGTATAGGTGTCGCCGCCATACAGCGACCAGTTCCGGCCGCCGGCGCGATTCTGGTATTCCAGGATGCGGACCTTGTAGCCCGCCTTGCTCAACTCATAGGCCGCCAGCATGCCGGCAAGGCCCGACCCCAGCACCAGCACCGAGGCGCCGGGGCGCGCGCCCGACAAGTCTGGACTGCCCTTGTACTGGGTCTCGCTGGCGTGACCCATGGTGGTCATGGCCTGGTAGAGCGCGGCCGTGCCGCCCATCATGCCGATCGCGGTCAACAGTTGACGGCGTGTGGTCATGGCTTGGACTTCCCTAGTTGTATCGGCCTGTTCTTGCAGGGAAGGTTAGCGGCTCAAATATCGCTCACAAGCAGCGCTCATATCGGAAGGCGCGAATTCCGACGCTTTGGCCGCGACCAAGTGTGCATGACGCAAGCCATCCAAGACGTCTGCACAGTTTTTCGCCGCGCATCCGCGCAGGCTGCTCAAAACAGGTTCAAAATGTTTGCGGAGGCTATTCGCCGCCGGTGATCCAGCGGCTCAGTTCAGCGCGCCGCTCGGCATAGCTGTGCCGCAGACAGGCGGGATCGCCGCCGCAACTGGCGCGGCGGGCAAGCCAGGCGTTTTGCTCATCGGCCAGGGCGGAAGTATCGACCGCATTGGCCCGCGCGCGCTTGTACATCGCGGCAAGCTCGGCATCCATCGACGACCCGGCGGAACGCGGCTTGGCGGCTGGATTCTTCAACGCCTCCAGCCGGGCCTTGGCCACCGCCGTGAAGGTGCCGTTCGGATACTTGTCCAGGTAGGACTGCACCACCGAGACGTCGTTGCTGTCCTTGACCGAATCCCACAGCTGGCTTTCCAGCTGGGCATTCGAACCGGACTCCGGCGCAGCTTGCGGCTGCGCGATCGGCGCCGCGGCGGCGGGCGCCGGCGACGCACTGGTGACCATAGCCGGCGCGGGCGTGGATTTGTGCGACGTCCAATAGGCCGCTGCTGCGCCCGCCAGCAACAAGGTGACGATGACGGCGACGACCGGGACGTTGCTCTTGCGGGCCATGGGCGGCGCAACCACGACGTCCGGACGCACGCCGGTGTCCGTCTTGGGCGAGGCAGCACCCACCTGGCTGCTCAGCGCCTCGATGGCTTTTTCCCAATCGACGAACATGTCGATCCATTGCCGGGTCGCCAGCTCATAGGTGAAGTCTTCGGATGGCAGCACGTCTTCGGCGCGAACCGGAATGACCATCTTCTTGGACTGGCTGGCCAGCGCCATTTCCTTCTTGATTTCATCGGAGTTATTGGCGTTGGCGGAGAATACCAGCACCATGACGCCGGCCTCGCGAATGGCGCGCACAATGGTGCCCTGGAAATTCTCGCCCGGCTTGATGTCACGTGACGACATCCAGCATTCGTGACCGCGCGCTTCCAGCGCGGTGCAGATCGCCGTGGCGGTCTTGGAATCCTTGCTGGAATGACTGATGAAGACTTTTTTGCCCATGACCCACTCCCTGCGGGCCAGACTAGTCAGCCCCGCCGTCACGGTCAAATTTACGAAGGCCGGAATGGCCTGGATTTGACAGGAAAAAACTACTCAGAACCCGTGATCCACTGCACGGTGACCGCCGTACCCAGCCGGGTTGCAATGACCTTGGCCGTGTCCTGCATGGTCGCCGCAAAGCCGTATGGCGGATTGATGACCAGCAGCCCCGCCCGGCCCAGCTTGCCCTCCGGCGCCGTGATCCTGGTGTCGACCACCAGCGCCTTGGCGATATCGCCTGCCAGAACTTCACCGGTGAAGCCGTCTGCCTCGGCCTGCGATTTGATGGGATACCAGGCCAGGAAAATGCCGGTGGCGAATTTGCGCGCCCCGTCGCGCAGCGCCTGCGCCAGGACGGAAAACTCGTCCGGCGATTCAAAGGGCGGATCCATCAGCACCAGTCCGCGGCGCGACGGCGGCGGCAGCAGCTTCACCGCGCGCGCATAACCATCGCCATTCTCGACGGTGGCGCCGCGAAACGGCATCAGCACGTCCTTCAGGACCGCGAATTCCTCCGGATGCTTCTCGATCGCGATCAGCCGGTCCTGACCCCGCAGCAGCTGGGCGGCGATCAGGGGCGAACCGGGATAGGCATGGCTCTGCCGCGCCAGTGACAAATATGTGGCCAGCGCTTCGGGCATCGGCCCCGACAATCCACTCAGCCGGGCGATGCCGTTCCGGGATTCACCGGTCTTTTCCGCCTGCTCGCCGGTCAGGTCATAGCGCCCGCGCCCGGCATGGCTGTCCAGCACGGTGAAGGCCGCATCTTTTTTCTTGAGGTGCTGCAGAATCGCCACCAGCGCGATGTGCTTGACCACATCGGCGAAATTCCCTGCGTGATAGCCGTGGCGATAATTCATGCCGTTACTTTTGTTTCTTCCCTTGTAGGAATAAGTGAACGCAATCTGGGCGCGTTACAACAACTTAATCGGAACGCTTTTTCCTTTGCGGCCTTCCTGCTTTGGGGGCCTTCTGGAGAGCTGTATGAACAAGTTCCTGCGTTGCGTTTCTCTTGTTGTTATTGCGACCGTCCCCGCGTTTGCGGCGGAACCGCCCCTGGCGCCCGGCAAACCCGCCGGCGTCCGTCATGCCCAGATGGAAGACGGCACCGGCATGCTGATCGTGGCGGGGGGCGCGCTGGTCGGTATCGGCATTGCGCTGGCGACCGCCGACGATGGCGTTCCTGGAACGCCCGGCACCACTCCGGCCAATTCCACCGCCACGGGCACCACGCCCTAGGACGAAATCTGTTCCAGCGGCAGGTCGCGGGTGCGCGGCCCGAAAACCCCGATCACCATCGCCACGATGCCCATGCATCCGGCGATGAAGACGAACACGCCGGCCGAGCCGAACTCGCGCAGGATGGCGGCGATGACGAACGCGCTGAACACGGTGGAGAGGCGCGAGAAGGAATAGACAAAGCCCACCGCCTGCGCCCGCACCCGGGTGGGGAACAGCTCGGGCTGGTAGCCGTGATAGGCGAAGGACATGATGTTGTTGGCCAGGGTCAGCGCAACGCCGCAGGCGATGACGGCCAGCATGGCATGCGCCTGGGTGAAAGCCAGCCCGGCCGCCATGATGGCCAGCGCCGCGCCCATCACCACCCATTTGCGCTCCCACCGGTCAAACAAGAGACCCAGCGCCGGTCCGAAGGGCGCGGAAATGGCAATGATGAAAGTGTAGCCCAGGGACTTTGTCACCGAGATGCCGCTGGACACCAGCAGCGCCGGCACCCAGCTGGCAAAGCCGTAATAGCCCGCGGCCTGAAACACATTGAAGACGATCAGCATGATCGTTCGGCCCAGATAGGGCCGCCGCCAGATCTCGCGGAAACTGCCCTTGCCCTGTTCGGTACGGATTTCCCGGGGCTCGGGCAACACCGCACCTTCCAGACGCGCTTCCACTTCCCAGGATTCGACGATGGCCTCGGCCTCGGCGGTACGGCCATGTGTTGCCAGCCAGCGCGGGCTTTCGGGCAGCCGGGCGCGTACGAACCAGGCCAGCACCGCCCCCACCGATCCGGCCATCACCACAAAGCGCCAGCCATCCAGGCCCAGCACGACGTGCGGCACCAGGAGCCAGCCCAGCAGTGCCGCCAGCGGAATGGCGGAAAACTGGATGATGTTGGAAATGGCAAAGGCGCGGGCGCGCATGCCGGGCGGCGCCAGCTCGGCGATATAGGTGTCGATGGTCACCAGCTCCACACCGATGCCGATGCCGCAGATGAAGCGCCACAGGTTGAGGTCGAACGCATCCTGCTGGAACGCCATCACCAGCGAGGCGGCAGCGTACCACAAGAGCGAACCGGTGAAGATCACCCGCCGCCCCAGCTTGTCCGCGACGAAGCCGAACAGGGCGGTGCCCACGAACAACCCGCTGAAGAAGGCGGCGACGAAACCGGCAAAGCCGGTGGTGCCGAACAGGCCCGGCGTGGTGGTGGTGAGAATGCCCGACTTGACCAGCCCGGGCTGGATATAGGCGGCCAGGAACAGGTCGTAGAATTCAAAGAAGCCGCCCAGCGACAACCAGGTCAGGCGGCGCCAAAAACCGCGCGTGGCGGGCAGACGTTCCAGACGGGCCGCGATGCTGGCATCAGCCAAGCTCAGCGGCCTTCATTTTCGCGGTGCACGTCGTGGGTGACAACGCCGATATTGCCCGGCGGCATCTCCAGCCAGTCCTTGCGATTGAGGGTGCTGAGCGTGTCCTCATGCCCGTTCTTCCAGTGCTCATGCATGGAGTCGGCGCTGAACTCATAGTCGCGCGCATTCCCCTCATACGACTTCTGCTGGTAGATCAGCTGCAGGATGGTGGCCTGGGGCAGGTCGGAAAGCTTGTCGCGCATGGCGCGCTGTTCGTCGGTGAGTTCGGTTTCCGGCACTTTTTGCAGCGCTTCGTAGCAACGGCTTTTCCAGCGCTGCAGCCGCGCGAAATTGTCGGTCACCTGGCGTGTGCGCGAGGAATACATGATGTCCTTGTGACGGCCCAGCACGTCGGACATGGTGCGGGGCAGATCGCCGCGCGCGCTGAACAGGTCCACCTGGAACACCAGGCTGTTGATGTCATCGTCCTGGGCCAGCAGATGCTGCAGCGGCGTGTTGGAGACGATGCCGCCATCCCAGAAATAATCGGTACCGATCTTGACCATGGGAAAGGCCGGCGGCAGCGCACCGCTGGCCAGCACGTGTTCAATGCGAATCTCTTCCTTGCGGTTGTCAAAGAAGACGAAATTGCCGGTCAGCACATGCACCGCCCCGACCGAAAAGTGCACATCGCCGCTGTTGAGGCGCTTGAAATCGACCAGCTCTTCCAAGGTCTCCTTCAAAGGCGTGTTGTCATAAAAGCTGGTGGCTTCCCTGGCGCCGGGCGGCAGCAGCCAGGGATTGACCTTGTGCGGATTGAACAGGCCCGGCTGGCCGAACAGTGCGGTGGTCAACGCGGAGACAGTGTTGCGGCTCTGGCGATAGATGTCGCCGTCGGGCGTATAGGGCCAGATGGTGCGGTCGGTGATCCGGTCCCAGAATTCGCACAAGGCCGCCAGCCGCCGGTCCGGCGCGTTGCCGGCGATCAGCGCCGCATTGATGGCGCCGATGCTGACACCGGAAACCCATTCCGGCTCCAGGCCGGCTTCATGCAGTGCCTGGTAGACCCCGCCCTGATAGGCGCCCAGCGCGCCGCCGCCCTGCAACACCAGTGCGATACGGCCGCAATTGTCCGGACGAGGCACGGGGGCATAGCGACGACCGGCAGGATGCTGGGGCTTGGTGTCCATGGCCGCGAATCATAGCCCAATTCGGCCCCCTTTTCGCCCGCTGCGGCCTTTTGCTCATGCGAAATCGCCTTAGCCCCTGCCATTGTTTGCCGGCCCCGCACAGGAGACACGCCATGCCCGCCAGCTTCAAAGGCAAAGTCGCCCTCGTCACCGGTTCGACAAGCGGCATCGGGCTGGCCATCGCGCGGGCCTATGCCGCCGAAGGCGCCGACATCTGCATCAATGGCTTCGGCGAGGCAGCCGCCATCGAGAAAGAGCGCAGCGGCATCGAGACGGAGTTCGGCGTCAAGGCGATTTACAGCGGCGCCGACATGAGCAACGGCGACCAGACCGAGGCCATGGTGACCGATGCGATCAAACAGTTGGGCGCGGTGGATATCCTGGTCAACAATGCCGGCATCCAGTTCGTCTCGCCGGTGGAGGAATTTCCCCCGGAAAAGTGGGAACAGATCCTGGCCATCAACCTGTCATCGGCCTTCTATGCCAGCCGCGCCGCCATCCCCGGCATGAAGGCCAAAAAGTGGGGCCGCATCATCAACACCGCTTCGGCGCATGCCTTGATCGCCTCGCCGTTCAAGTCGGCCTATGTCGCAGCCAAGCACGGCATCGCCGGCTTCACCAAGACCGTGGCGCTGGAAACCGCCACCTTCGGCATCACCGCCAATGCCATCTGTCCCGGCTATGTCTGGACGCCGCTGGTGGAGAGGCAGATTCCCGATACCATGGCGGCGCGCGGACTGACCCGCGAACAAGTGATCAATGACGTGCTGCTGCATGCCCAGCCCACCAAGAAATTCGTGACAGTGGACGAAGTGGCGGCGCTGGCGGTGTATCTGGCGGGCGACATGGCGCGGTCCATCACTGGTGCGATCATCAGCATTGATGGCGGATGGACGGCCGCGTAGCTACGGCGTGCAACCGCCACACTTTGCGACAACCATATTAATTCCGCCGTAAATGGTTCAGATGGGGTTCAGCGGGAACTTCCTATGCTCCTACGCGTAATGGCAGCAACAGAAAAGGACACGCCATGAAACGTCTTCTGATAGCGACGACCGCTTTGACCATGCTCATCGCGCCCATGAGCGAATCCTTCGCCCAGGGCTGGAATAACAACCGCCACGACAACAATCGTCCCGGCGCCGCAATGTCGATGCAGCGTCATGACAATGACCGTCGCGATGACTATCGCAATGACACCCGCATGGGCGATTATCGCCATGACAATGGCCGTCATCGCGGATGGTACAAAGGTGGCCGCATCGAGCGCAATGACTGGAATCGCGGCCAGCGCGTCAATGACTGGCAGAACCGCCGCCTGCAGCGCCCGCCGCGCGGCTATGAATGGCGCCGCGTCGACAACAACTATGTGTTGGCTGCCGCCGCGACCGGCCTGATCGCCGCACTGGTCCTGGCCAACCGCTAGTTCGAGCCTGAATAGAGAAACGGCGCTCCAGCAATGGAGCGCCGTTTTTTATTGCGCCAGCGGCAGGCCCAAGGTCACAAGGCCGGGATAAGGATGACTGCCATAGGGCGGGATGCGCGCAAAACCGAAGCTCTGATAGAGCGCAATCGCCGCCGCCATGTCTGGCAAGGTGTCCAGCTTGATCTCGCCATAACCCAGTTGCTTTGCCGTGGCGATTGCGGCCGTCACCAAAGCCTTGCCCACGCCGCCCTTGCGCGCCTTGGGCCGCACGAACAATCGCTTGATCTCGGCCACGCCCGGCGCCAGCGGCTTCAAGGCGATGCAGCCCAGCACATGATCGCCGCGCTTGGCCAGCAGCAGCTCGCCGCCCGGCGGACCATAGACACCGGGCAGTGAATCCAGTTCCTGCGAGAAGCCCTGCGGCGCCAGGTCTATCGGCAAGGTCGCGGCATAGGCGCGAAACAGCGCCGCCGCCGAAATCATTTCGGTGGTGCTGCGTGCCGGCGCAATGGTGAAGCTGCTATCGGAGCTGGTCGGCCACAGCATCGATGCCGGCTTGGCTGCAGAGCTCGTCCTTGTCGCCGCCCACCGCACCGGACGATCCCACGCCGCCGATCACTTCGCCGCGATACTTGATCGGCACGCCGCCCGCCACGCCGACCACGCCCTGGATGTTGGTCATGGGCGAACCCAAAGTGGAATTGCGCGCCGTGGCGAACGTGCCGGAGCTGGCGAAACGGTTGGACAGGGTGATGGCGGTATAGGCCTTGTCTTTCGACAGGCTGATGGTGTGCGGGCCGGTCATGTCATCGCGCAGGAACGCCTTCAGCGCGCCCGAGGCATCCAGCACGGTAATCGTGGTGTGGTAGCCCATCTTGCGGCAGGCATTGACAGCGCCATGGGCGATCTCGTCGGCGATCTGCATGGACAAGGCATGGGTGGTGACCACACCCTTTGCACCCACCACCGGCGGATAGCTGGCGGGCGCGGGCAATGGCTGCGCCAGCGCCGCGGTGGCGATAACGGACGCAGCAATGGTCGTGCATATCAGACGCATGGAAGTTTCCCCTCGATTTTTATGGCGCCGCGGCGATTAGCGTTTCATCCGCAGCATGAAGCGGTCGCTGGCGAAATGGCCGGTTTCGGAATTGCTGGCCGCCTTGTTGTCGGCGGGGTTGCGCAGCAACTGGCCTTCGCCGTCCAGCTTGAAACCCGCGGCGGTCAACTCGGTCTTTGCGACGTCCTCGTCCATGCGGTGAAAGGAGGATGTGGCGGCAAGGCCTGCGCCGGTCGCGGCGCTGTGGTCCTCGACATAGAAAATCCCGCCCGGCTTCAGATTGTTGAACACGGTCTTGTTCAGCGCGGCGATATCGGCGGTCGGGCCATTGTGGAAGTCGTGATAATTCTCGGTGGTCCAGAACAGGTCGGCCTTTTCCGGCAGCATCAACGCGGGATATTCGCTCGTCACCACCTTGATGTTGGGATAGGCGGCGGCCAGCGCATTGAGGCCGTCCAGAACACCCGGACGCGCCGCCTGTGCCGGTGTGAGGATGGCATAGACTTTTCCGGTGGGACCCACCGTTTTGGCCAGGATGCGGGTGTAATAGCCGCGCCCCGGTCCCAGTTCGCCCACCACCATGCCGGGCTTGACCCCGGCGAACGCGACCGTCTCGGCCGGCTTGCGGCCTGCGTCGCGCTCCTTGTCGGTCGCGGGCCGTGCGGGATCGGCGACCGCCGCAGCAATGGCGGGCGGCACGCTTTGCGCCAGGACCGGCGCGCTGGTGGCAAGCAGGACGGCGATGGCAGCGGAAACAAGGCGCATGGAGACCTCCCAAATTCTTATCGGGGGCGACGCTATCACTTCCGAACGCGGCCGGGTATCAGGAAAAAGGCGCAAAAACCGGCTGCCGCACAGGCGATGGCGCAGGCCATCACGGCCGTATGAAAGCCCGTTATCAAACTGTCGCCTTTGGCGCCCAGCACGCTGCCCAGGAGCGCGGTGGCGATCAGCCCGCCGGCCCGCGCCACGGCGCTGTTGAAGCCCGAAGCCGCGCCGGTATAGCGGTTGCTCACCGCGCCCAGCACGGCATTGGTCAAGGGCGCCACCGCACCCGACATGCCGATGGAGATCACCAGGATCGCGGGCAGGACTTCCGTCCAATAATCGGCCTGGGCACCCATGCGCAGTTCCAGCAGGAATCCGGCCGCCACCACAAGGGGACCGATCGTCAATGGCAGGCGCGCGCCCATGCGCCCGGCAAGCTTTCCCATCAACGGTGACAACAGCGCCAGCACGATCGCCACCGGCACCAGCGCGCTGCCGCCCTGGGTGGCACTGTAACCGCCCTGGATCAGCAGATAAGGCAGCAGCACCATCACCGCGCCCAGCGCGCCATAGAGCAGCAAGGTCAGCAAGGTGAGACCGATGAAGCTGGCCGATCCGAACATGGCGAGCGGCATCATGGCGTTCTCGCCGCGCGCGCGTTCGATGCCGACAAAGGCCAGCAGCAACATCAGCCCCGTCACTACACTGCCGATGGCAAATGTGGTCCATCCGGTATGGCCCGAACCGATCGTAAGCCCCCAGGTCAGCGCGCCCAGCGCGGCGGTGGCCAGCAGACCGCCCGGAACATCCAGCGCCGGCCGGTCGCGATCATGACTGTCCGTGACGAAGAAGATACCCAGCGCGATGGCGCCCGCCGCCAATGGCAGGTTGATGAAGAAGATGGCGCGCCATCCGACCATGTCGATCAGCCAGCCGCCCAGCACCGGACCGATCGCGGCCATTACCGCCCCCATCGAGGCCCAAATCCCGATAGCGCGGCCGCGGCGCTCGCCCGAAAAGCTCGCGCCCAAAATCGCCAGGCTGTTGGGCATCAGGATCGCTGCGCCAATGCCCTGCAAGGCGCGGCCCGCCAAAAGCAAATTCAGATCTGGCGCCAGGGCGCACAGGATGGACGCGATGGCGAACAACCCCGTGCCGCCCACCAGCAACTGCCGCCGGCCGTAACGGTCGCCCGCCGCACCGCCCAGAAGCAACAGCGCGCTCAGCGGCAACAGATAGGCGTTGATCACCCATTGCAGGTCGGCCGCGCCACCGCCCAGCGATTTGCCGATGGCGGGCAAGGCGACATTGGTAACCGAGCCATCCACGAAGGACAGGCTGGAGGCGAGGATACAGGTGGCCAGGACAAGATTGGGATGATGCAATTTGCCGGTTGCCATCCGCAAACCAAGCATGGTCACGTGCATCGATCAATCTGGAACTCCCATGACCACCGCCTTCCTTCCCGGCTTCCTGCTGGGCGCCAGCCTGATCGTGGCCATCGGCGCGCAGAATGCCTTTGTGCTGCGCCAGGGCCTGCGCAAGGAGCATGTGTTCGCGGTGAGCCTGGTCTGCGCCTTGTCGGATGCGGTGCTGATCGCGGCCGGCGTCGCGGGCTTTGGCGCATTGATTGTCGCCCTGCCCTGGCTTGCGCCGGTGATGCGTTTTGGTGGCGCGGCCTTCCTGGCCACGTATGGCCTGCGCAGCCTTTGGTCGGCCTGGCGCAAGAGCGGCGCGCTGAATCCGTCCGACGATGTGCCCAAGAGTCTTGGCGCCACCGTCCTCACCTGCCTGGCCTTCACCTGGCTCAACCCGCATGTCTATCTGGACACGGTGGTGCTGCTGGGATCGGTCTCCACCCGCTATGCGGACCAGCGCATGCTGTTCGCGCTGGGCGCCATGACATCGTCCTTCCTGTTCTTCTTTTCGCTGGGCTATGGCGCGCGCCTGTTACGGCCGCTGTTTGCCAACCCCAAAGCCTGGCGCATTCTGGATGTGCTGATCGGCATCAGCATGTTGGCCCTGGCGGCGAAGCTGGTGCTGGAAGCCTGACGCCGGTCTGGCTAGACTGCGGCATGGCCAAATCCATTTCCGGCGGCGTGGTGCATGAACTTCCCGCCGACATGCGCAAGGCGCTGACTGCGGACCCCAAAGCACTGGCGGCCTGGGAAAGCCTCACGCCGCTGGCGCGCAACGAGTGGATCTGCTGGACCACCATCGTCAAGAAGCCCGAGACGCGGCAGGAGCATGTCGAGCGAACCGTCTCGCAGCTCAAGGAAGGCGATCGGCGCCCCTGCTGCTGGCCCGGCTGCCCGCATCGCAACACCAAGGCGGCGAAATATTTCCAGAAAAGACCCGCATCAAAGCGCGGGGCACGCACATAGCGCAGGGTGGTCGAAGAAGTGAGATTGGTGCCCCAGGCCGGACTTGAACCAGCACGCCTTGCGGCAACAGATTTTGAGTCTGCCGCGTCTACCATTCCACCACTGGGGCACAGGCGGCGTTTGTTAGCGTTTTGGGCCCGTTTCGTCCACTCTTTTACAGGGCCGGTTTGGCCCCCTAGAATGGGTCCATGAACGCACCCGCCCGCGCCCTGCACGATACCCCCCGGTCCGACTGGACCCGCGAGGAAATCGCCGCGCTTTTTGCCCTGCCCTTTCCCGAACTGATGTTCCGTGCCGCGAGCGTGCACCGGGCGCATTTCAATCCCACCCAGGTCCAGGTCTCCCAGCTCTTGTCCATCAAGACCGGCGGCTGTCCGGAGGATTGCGGCTATTGCAGCCAGTCGGCGAAATACGACACCGGCCTGAAAGCCTCCAAGCTGATGGAAGTGGAAAAGGTGCTGGAAGAAGCCCGCGCCGCCAAGGCCACCGGCGTGTCGCGCTTCTGCATGGGCGCGGCCTGGCGCAATCCCAAGGACAAGGACCTGGAAACGGTCTGCGCCATGGTCGAAGGCGTCAAGGCGCTGGGCATGGAGACTTGCGTCACGCTCGGCATGCTGACCGGTGCGCAGGCAGCGCGGCTGAAACAGTCGGGGCTGGATTACTACAATCACAACCTGGACACGTCGCCGGAATATTACCGCCACATCATTTCCACCCGCACCTATGACGACCGGCTGGACACGCTGGCGCATGTGCGGGACGCTGGCATCAATGTCTGCTGCGGCGGCATTGTCGGCATGGGCGAAAACGCCGCCGACCGTGTCGGGCTGATCCATGCCCTGGCCACCCTGCCCGTCCATCCCGAAAGCGTGCCGATCAACGCGCTGGTGCAGATCGAGGGCACGCCCCAGGCGCTGGCCCAGCCGCTGGATCCGATCGAATTCGTGCGCGTGATTGCGGTGTCCCGCATCACCATGCCCAAATCCGTGGTGCGGCTGACGGCGGGGCGCGAAGAAATGAGCGACGAGACCCAGGCCCTGTGCTTCCTGGCCGGGGCCAATTCCATTTTCACCGGCGCCAAGCTGCTGACCACGCCCAATCCGGGGGCCGACAGCGACCAGGCGCTGTTCGCGCGGCTGGGGCTGACGGCGATGCCGAGCGGACATGCGTAAGCTGGCAACCTTACTGCTGATTCTGGTAGTAGGCGGGGCGATCCTGTGCCCCATCATCATGGCCCTGGAACTGGACCCCATGCCGGGGGATTTCGTTCTCGACTGGAACCACCAGCACTATAACGTGCCGGTCCTGTGGTCGCTGTGTGCAAGTGGGTTCCTGGCCCTTTTATATTCGTTTTACAGGCGCTAAGAGCGGCGGGCGTCCAGCCCGGAATCTGCTCCATGACCGTCCGCAAAATCTCCCGCGCCCTGCTGTCCGTGTCCGACAAGACCGGCCTGCTGGAGTTCGCCAAGGGCCTTTCCGACCAGGGCGTGATGCTGATTTCCACCGGCGGCACAGCCAAGGCGCTGCGCGATGCAGGCCTGACAGTCAGCGACGTCTCCGAGATCACCGATTTCCCCGAGATGATGGACGGCCGCGTGAAGACCCTGCACCCGATGGTGCATGGCGGGCTGCTCTCCCTGCGCGACAAGGCCGATCATGCCGCGTCTATGAAGGAACATGGCATCGCCGGCATCGATCTGCTGGTGTGCAACCTTTATCCCTTTGAAGCCACCGTGGCGCGCGGCGCCGACTTCGAAACGACCATCGAGAATATCGACATTGGCGGCCCGGCCATGACCCGCTCGGCGGCCAAGAACCATGACTGGGTGACGGTGGTGGTGGATGTCGAGGATTACACCGCCGTGCTGGACGAGATGAAAGCCAATGGCGGCGGCACCACCTTGGCGTTGCGCAAGAAGTTGGCGCAGCGCGCCTTTGCCCGCACCGGCGCCTATGACGCGGCCGTGTCGGGCTGGTTCGCCGGCGAATTGGCCAAGGACGGCGAAAAGGAACCGCCGCGCCGCCGCGCCTTTGGCGGGCTGCTGCGCCAGGGCCTGCGCTATGGCGAAAACCCGCATCAGGAAGCGGCGTTCTATGTCGATGGCTCCAGCCGTCCGGGCGTCGCCACCGCCAAGCAGCTCCAGGGCAAGGAACTGTCCTACAACAACATCAACGATACCGATGCGGCCTATGAGCTGGTGGCGGAGTTCGATCCCAAGGCCGGCCCCGCCTGCGCCATCATCAAGCATGCCAATCCATGCGGCGTGGCGCTGGGCAAGACCCTGAAAGATGCCTATCTGGCGGCGCTGGCCTGCGATACCCAAAGCGCCTTTGGCGGCGTGCTGGCCTTCAACACCACATTGGACGGCGCCACGGCGGAGGAAATCTCCAAGATTTTCACCGAAGTGATCATCGCCCCCGATGCCGACGAAGACGCGCGCAAGATTTTGGCGTCCAAGAAGAACCTGCGCCTGCTGACGGCGGGCGGCTTGCCCGATCCGCTGACGCCCACCCTGACCTATCGCTCGGTGGCGGGCGGCTTTCTGGTGCAGACCCGCGACAACGGCCGCATCACGCGCAAAGAGCTGAAAGTCGTCACCAAGCGTCAGCCGACCGAGCAGGAAATCATCGACATGCTGCTGGCCTTCACCATCGGCAAACACGTCAAGTCCAACGCCATCATCTATGTGAAGGACGGCAGCACCGCCGGCATCGGCGCCGGACAGATGAGCCGCGTGGATTCGGCGCGCATCGCCGCGCTGAAGGCCAAGGACGCGGCCAAGATCGCCGGCTGGGACAAGCCGCGCACGGTGGGTTCGGCGGCGGCGTCGGAAGCCTTCTTCCCCTTCCCGGATGGCCTGTTGACAGTGGCCGAAGCCGGCGCCACGGCGGTGATCCAGCCGGGCGGCTCAGTCAAAGATGCCGATGTGATCGCCGCGGCGGACGAAGCCGGGCTGGCGATGGTGTTTACGGGAATGCGCCACTTCCGCCACTAACGGCGCGAAAGTTTGTCGAACACCTCGTGCGCATCCACGCCCCAGATCCGGTTCTTGGCGATCCAGCCATCGATGCTTTTCTCGCCGCGTATCCGGCAAGCCTCGCGGGTGCAGGCTCTCAGGCTCGCGACTGCGCCGGGATCGGCCAGCGCCACCACCTTGCCGCCGTTTGCATCGGCGAAAATCTTGACGCGCCCCTTGCCGGTCACCAGAACGGTGCGCTTGTCGGTCAGCATGGCGGCGCTCATCCAGCCCATGGTGCCGTCCGCGGCCCTGACCCGGCGCCAGACGTCGAACTGGGCGATCACCGCAAAGGGATAGCCGCGATGGCGGTATTGCCACAGCACTTTGTGGGCAAAGGTGGGGCCTTCGCGCAGATAGGCCTTGTCGGTGCGCTGACTGACATAGCGCAGCACGGGCGCGGCCAGGGCCTCGGTCGTGAGGGCGCCTGTCATGAAAGAAATCAATAAAATTGCGGCCAACCGTGTCATGGCGTGTCTGTTCTGGCGACTCGTCACATTTAGCGCAAGCGGGCGCTTCCGTCATCGGGGCGCATGGGCTTTAATGCCGCCATGGCCGCCAAAAAGCCCCTGGTGATCGTCACCCGCAAACTGCCCGAAGCGGTGGAAACCCGCATGCGTGAGCTGTTCGATGCGCGGCTGAACGTGGACGATGTTCCCATGACCGCCGCCAGGCTGGCCGAGGCCATGGCCACCGCCGATATGCTGGTTCCCACCATCACCGACCGGATAGATGCCAAGCTGATTGCCAAGGCGGGCCCGAACCTGAAGCTGATCGCCAACTTCGGCGCCGGTGTGGACAATATCGATGTGAAGGCCGCCACCGACAAGGGCATCGCCGTCACCAACACGCCGGGCGTTCTGACCGAAGATACCGCCGACATGACCATGGCGCTGATCCTGGCGGTGCCGCGCCGGCTGGTGGAAGGCGTGGCCGCCATGGAAGCCGACAAGTTCAAGGGCTGGTCGCCCAACTGGATGCTGGGCAACCGGCTGCAGGGCAAGCGGCTGGGTATTGTCGGCATGGGCCGCATCGGCCAGGCGGTGGCCAAACGCGCTCGCGCCTTTGGCCTGCAGATTCACTATCACAACCGCAAACCCGTCCATGCCGATATCGAACAGGCGCTGGAAGCGACCTATTGGGACAGTTTGGACCAGATGCTGGCGCGCATGGACATCGTGTCGATCAACTGCCCGCACACCCCCGCCACCTTCCATCTGTTGTCGGCGCGGCGGCTGAAGCTGATGAAGCCATCCGCCTATATCGTCAATACCGCGCGCGGCGAGGTGATCGACGAGAATTGCATGGCGCAGATGCTGGAAAAGCGCGAACTGTCGGGCGCCGGGCTGGACGTGTTCGAGAATGAGCCGGCCGTGAACCCCAAGCTGCTGAAAGCGCCCAATGTCGTGCTGCTGCCGCATATGGGTTCGGCCACCATCGAGGGGCGGATCGACATGGGCGAGAAAGTGATCGTCAACATCCGCAGCTTCGTGGACGGCCACAAGCCGCCGGACCGCGTGATCCCGGCGATGCTCTAGCGCGATGAGCGCCATCAAGCCCTTCTCATTCAAGCTTTATGCGCACGATTTTGAAGGTTTTGCGGCGCAACTGGGCGCATCCTTCGAACGATACGGCTTTGCCATCGTGGCCGATCACGACCTGGACCAGACGGGCATTGATGCCGCGCTGGCCTGCGCCAAAGTTTTCTTCGCCCTGCCCGAAGCGGTGAAACAACGTTATGTCAGCGGACAGGGCGGCCAGCGCGGCTATGTTCCTTTCGGCAAGGAAACCGCCAAGGGCGCGAGCCTGCATGACTTGAAGGAGTTCTGGCATGTCGGCCGCGACCTGGACCAGGACCATCCCTTCGCCGCCTCCATGCCGCCAAATGTCTGGCCCCGCGAAGTGGTGGGCTTCCAGCAAAGCCAGACCTGGCTGTTCGACGCCCTGGACAGCCTGGGCGGACGTATCCTGGAAGCCATCGCCCATCACCTGGGCTTGCCGCGCGGGCAGTTCGAGCCTGCAGTGAGAGACGGCAATTCCATCCTGCGGCTGCTGCATTATCCGCCGGTGTCCGCCGGCTCCGCCCATGTGCGCGCCGGTGCGCATGAAGACATCAATGCCATCACGCTTCTGCTGGGCGCGGAGGAAGCGGGGCTGCAGGTGCTGGACCGGGATGGCCGATGGCTGGATATCGAAGCGCCCAAGGGCGCGGTGGTGTGCAACATCGGCGACATGCTTGCGCGCAATGTGCGGGGGCGCCTGCCCTCCACCACCCACCGCGTGGTCAATCCGGCGGCGGCGCGGCATGGCACGGCGCGCTATTCCACGCCCTTCTTCCTGCATTTCGCGCCTGACTATGTGATCGCGCCATTGCCCGGCGGCGGCCCGCTGGAGCCATTGCCGCCCATCACCGCCGATGAATTCCTCCGGCAGCGGCTGCGCGAGATCAAGTTGCTCTGATCACTTCAGCGTGGCGTCGAACAGTTCGACCGCCTTCTCGAACGCGCGTTCCGCCTGAAGCTCGTTGTAGACAGGCTGGTCCGGTACCGTCCAACCGTGCCTGGCGCCTTGATAGAATTCGCTCTGGAAAGCGCCCCGCCATGCGCGCAAGGCCGCTTCCAGCGTGGCCACCTGCTCTGGCGTGGCGCTATCGTCTTCCACCGCATGGCCGAAATAGAGCCGCGCCTTGATCTTGGGGATCACCGTGTGGGGACTGTCCGGCTTGCCGGTTACCAGAAAGCCGCCATGGAAAGAGGCTGCAGCCGCCACCTGTTGCGGCTCGGCGGCGGCCATGCGCAGCGCCATCTGGCCGGAAAAACAGTAGCCGACCACGCCAATCTTGCCGGGCTTCACACCCACCTGCGCCAACAGGAAATCGGTATAGGCCGCCCCGTCGCTGACCATCTGCTCCGCCGTCAGGGTACCGAACAGGGTTTGCAATGCCTTGGGGATTTCATCCTCGCGGTTCGGCTTCCAGCCGTTGGGCCTGATGCGCGAATAGCGGTGAAAGGCATTGGGCATCAGCACCGCGAAGCCTTTTTCCGCCAGCCTTTTGGCCATGCCGATATTGGCGGGCCGGATGCCCCAGATGTCGGTGAGGAACACCAGGCCGGGAAATTCTGCGGTACGATCGGGGCGCAGCAGTAAAGTTTCGGTGTTGATGGTCGGTATTTCGAGTTGCTCTTCGATCATGACGCCTTCTCGTAGATCACGGTGTTCCAGTAACGCGCCTGGTGGCTTCCGGTGCGCACAAAACCGCGCCGCTTCAGCCGCCGGCCGATCATCCAGTTGAAATAACCATGCGCCACCAGCACGGCGGTGCCCGTCTCTCGTGCCCGCTTGACCAGGATATCGGCGCACTGGTCGGCGCGGCGCGCCGCAGCCGACGCATTCTCGATGCCCGGCGCAAAGCCGGCATGCCACAGGATGCGCGACACCACCGCCCATTTGGGAACCGCCATGCGCAGCAGCGGAACGCGCGGTGCGGCCAGCGGCGCTTCGGCGAACAGGGGATCGGCGGTCAACACCGCATGCGGCGCCAGCGCGGCGGCGCTTTGACGGCTGCGGGGACGGTCGCTGGTAAAGACATGATCCAGATCCTTCACCAGATCGCGCAACTCCTGGGGCGGAATATCGGACGGCGCCAGCCCGGCTTCTTCATAAGTACCGATGTAATCGGCAAAGCCCGCATGGCTGGCCTTCGGGCTGAGCGCAATGTGGGGCTGGCCGTGCCGGATGAGGATGATACGCATCGTTAGCGGTGAAATTTCTGGAGCCGCACACTGAGTCCTTTTGGCCGTTTGGCAAAGATTAAACGGTCGGCAGCCACATTCAGAAAGCCTTAACTTTTGAGCGTCCTGCTCAGGTAAAGGGCCGTACGCCCAATAATTAGGCAACCACCTGTTGCATTGCAACAACGGGTACTCAAATCACGCTTTTCTGCGCCAAAACTGGGCCAAAAAGACAAGCCGCCATATTGAGATTGGACCCGCAAAACAGAACTGTCACGTCGAACCGGGACGCCCCCGGGAACGCAGCGCGATTCGAGCGCCGGCAACGAGAGGGACTAGAAATGAAGAACTTGACCAACATGATCTTGGGCGCGGTCAGCCTGGCCGGCGTGGCGCTTTCCGTCGCTCCTGCCTTCGCTGAAGACGCGCCGGCGCCCACCTGGGACCCTCACCGGGTATGTCGCGGCAACCAGCGACTATCGTTTCCGCGGCATCAGCCAGAACGACCGCAACTTCGCGCCGCAGGGCTCGCTGAACGTCAATGGCCCCGATGGCTTCTATGTCGGCGCCTGGGCTTCGCAGGTCGACTTCGACCCGACCTCCAGCGGCAACCCCTTTGTCGAACTCGACATCTATGGCGGCAAGCACACCGACCTGTGGGGCATCGACTGGAACTTCATGCCCTACTACTACGCCTACCCGTCGGCCAACGTCCCGGCCGGCGCGCCGCGTCCGGATTACTTCGAATTGATCAACCAGTTCACCAAGGCCTTCGGCCCGGTCTCGCTGCAGGGCAGCTATGCCTGGTCGAACAACCTGGCGTTCGACGGCGGCGAAGGTAATGCCCTGTATGGCAACATCACCTACACCGTGCTCGACTGGCTGAGCGTCAGCGGCAACGTCGGTCATCAGTGGGCCGAGAATGCCAAGCTGGTCGGTTCGCGCGACTATACGTTCGGCGATATCGGCGCCACCGCGACCTACAAGGGCTTCGCGCTGGACGTGCGCTACAGCGGCACCGACCTGGGCGGCGTCCAGTGCGGCGCCTTCTACATGGCCACCCGCAACGCCTGCTCGGGCGGTGTGGTTGCGACCCTGACCTACAACTTCGCCCTGCTGCCGTAAGCGGGACGCAAGTCCAAAAGACAAAAGCCCGCGAGGTTCGCCTCGCGGGCTTTTTCTTTGGCTTTTCGGGGAAATCGCCACGTCTCCGGGATCGTTGATCTGAGCCGGTGTCACGGACACAAACGCTTCGGTCGAAGTCCGGGACGACCGCGGAAGCCTTGCCCCCTCGCTATCTCTCAAAGACCTTATCTATCGACGGTCAAGCTTCCAGAGCCCGACGCAGCTGCTGCATGTCGAACGGCTTGGTCAGATAGCGCGCGCCGCTGATCCGGTCGTTCTGGTCCTCGCTGGTGGAATAGCCCGAGGCAATGATCACCTTCAGCGCCGGATTGAGCTTCAACGCCTCTTCCACCAGCTGGTGGCCGTTCATGCCCGGCAGACCCAGGTCGGTCAGCAGGATCGCGATGGCGCTGTCCTGTTTCAGGATGGCCAGCGCTTCATTGGCGTCGGCGGCATCGGCTACGGGAAAGCCCAGTTGCTCCACCATGTCCACGGTGGTGACGCGGATCAGCGCCACATCCTCGACCACCAGCACCTTGCCGCGCGGCTGCTGGGACTGCGCGGGCCCGTGCTGGGCGATGGGGCCGCGGGCGGTCCCGGCGAACACGCTGCGCAGCTTTCGCGCCAGCTCGTCCTTGCGATAGGGCTTGGACAGCAGCACCGCGTCATCGTCCAGCTTGCCGTTATGCACGATGGAGTTCTGGGTGTAGCCCGAGGTGTAAAGCACCCGCACACCCGGATGCATCGCTTGCGCCTGGCGGATGAATTCGCGGGTGGGAATATTGCCGGGCATGACCACGTCGGTGAAGATCATGTCCGGCGCCTCGTGTCGCAGCACTTCCAGCGCGCTTTCGGCATTGTCGGCCCGGCTGATGCGATAGCCGAGGTCGCCCAGCATGTCGACGACGGCGGCGCGAACGCCTTCATCGTCTTCCACCACCAGTATGTGTTCGCTGCCGCCTTCGATCGGCAGTCCGGCGGTGTTGTCGGGCATATCCACCTCGCGGCGGGTGCGCGGCAGATAGAGCTTGATGGAGGTGCCGTGACCAAGCTCGGTGTAGATCTTGATATGGCCGCCGGTCTGTTTGACGAAGCCGTATGCCTGGGCGAGGCCAAGGCCGGTGCCTTTGCCTTCCGGCTTTGTGGTGAAGAAAGGCTCGAACACCCGCCCCAATACTTCAGGTGTCATGCCGGAGCCGGTATCGGTCACCGCCAGCATGACATACTGGCCCGCCGTCACCTCGGCATGGGCAGTCGCATAGGCATCGTCCAGCGACGCATTGGCCACTTCCAGGGTCAGCTTGCCGCCACCCGGCATGGCATCGCGGGCATTGATCGCCAGGTTCAGCACCGTGTTCTCGACCTGGTTGGGATCCACCATCGTGTTCCACAGCCCGCCGGCGATCACTGTCTCGATCTGGATATTCTCGCCCAGGGTACGGCTCAGCATGTCGCTCATGTCGCGGATCACCCGGCCCAGATCCACCGACTTGGGCGCCAGCGCCTGCCGCCGGGCAAAGGCCAGAAGCTGGCCGGTCAGGCGCGAGCCTCGCACCACCGCGCCTATGGCGTTCTGCAGCCGCTCGCGCAGGCGCGGATCGGCCTGCACGCCGGCGCCGGCCACCGCCAGGTCCAGATTGGCGCTGATGACCTGCAACAGGTTGTTGAAATCGTGCGCCACCCCGCCCGTCAGGTGGCCAACCGCTTCCATCTTCTGGGACTGGCGCACGATGGATTCGGCGCGCACCCGGTCGGTCTGGTCCACCACCCCGATCAGGAAACCGCCGGTGGCGACGACGGCCTTGTAGACGTCCAGCTCGCGGTCGCCCCAGACGATATGCTGGGTGTCGATGCCGGTCTGTCCGTCATTCGGCGGGGTGAAAACCTGGTCGGCGACGGGCCGGATATTTTCAAAATTCCGCAGCTCGGGAAGCCGGGTCTTTTGTACCAACACCTGATCGGCGGGCAGGCCCAACAACTCCGGGAAGCGCGTATTGAGAGCGCAGAGCAGCCCTTCGCTGGTGAAATACGCGATGCCTTCGCGCACCGTCTCCAAAGTCGCTTGCAGGATGGCGGCCTCGTTGGCGCGCGCCCTCTCCGAGGCGGCCAGGCTGACATTGTTGCGCACCAGCATGGCGGCGGCAATCAGCAGGATGCCCAGGGTCAGAACACCGGCGCCGATGGCGAATGCGATTTCCAGATTTTCCGTCTCGCGCCGCTCGCGATCCCGCTGGGCCAGAAGCCCCAATTCTTCCTTCAGCCCATCATTCAATTCTTCGCGCACCGCATTCATCTGGAGGCGGCCTTGCTGCAGACTGTCGAATAGCGAGGCACGGTCTTGCGTCCCGGCGGTGCGGGCATTGGACGCCAGCAGGCTGAGCCGGGCCTGGACCAGTTTTTCCAATCGTCCGGCACGAAGTTGCTGGACCGGGTTGTCGCGGGTCAGGCTGCGGAACTTCTCCAGATCGCCCGGCACCAAAACCGCAGCCTGTTGATAGGCGTGCAGATAATTCTGGTCCTGGTCGATCAGATAGCCGCGCTGGCTGGATTCGGCGGTTTGCAGATTGTTCTGCAGGCCGCGGGCAGCCTCCATCACCTCATAGGTGTGCCGCACCAGGGCTTGGGCGTTACGTTCGTTGATGGCGAACTGGAGGGTCAGGTAGGCCGACAGGGCCAAGACCAGAAAAAGCGGCACCGCAATCAGCAGCACCAGACGATTGGTAACCAAAACGCTCCCCGGACCCGAAATCCCTGAGCTACTACGCGCGCGACCTGCTTCGGTTCCTGCCATGATGCGCGAAATTTAGGGACTCGCAGCGGAAAAGATAGGCCGGGACCGCACCTCAGACGGGGTATTTGGCCGCGAAGTTTGCACTGGAAGCCCGTGCTCCGGAGACTTTTGGCCTGCTGGGTCGTTCACCCTGCCGAAGGGCGCGATACAGGGATCCGGCATCGGCTCCCTGCCCACGGAGATTCCCATGACCAACCTGAACAATATCTGCATGTCCGCCCTGCTTCTGGGCGCCGCCGCCATTGCCACCCCTGCTTCCGCCCAGGCCGCCGCCGGCACCACGCCCAACAGCCCGCAGGCTCAGCCCAGCGCCCCCGCCGACGCGGCGCCGATGGACAAGGCGGCCACCTCACCCAGCGCCAGCAACACCATTACAGCCCAGGCTGCCGAACAACCGGCCTCCAGCACCCAGGCGGCCGCCAGCACCAATACCCAAGTCGCCGCGCAGGACCAGGCCATGACCCATGACACGGATGTGAAGGCCGCGGCCAACGCCAATGTCGACGCCGCGGGCGACACCTCCAAGAAATATGTCCGCAAGAACCGTGCGGCCGACTTCGCCAAGGAACAGAGCATCACCGCACAGCTGAACCAGCAGGCCAGCGCCGCCGCTGCGCCTGGCCCTTCGGTTCGCTAGTTCGAAGCCAGATGAAGAAAGGCCGGGCGTCCTGCCCGGCCTTTTTCATGTCCTGTTGAACGTGACTTTATCCTTGGGGTGGCTGATGCACACTTCCAGGGCGTCGAGCATGCCTTCCATCACGCTTTGCGGATCGCGCGCCGCAATCGCTGCAAAGAGTCGGTCATTGAGGAAGATGTTTGCCGAGACATGGCCGGGCGCGCCGCGCACCGACAGGAATACCGGCACGCGATCCTCGATCAGGTCGCAGACCAGGTTGAGAAAGGGCGGCCAGGTTGCCCGCTCCAGCGAACCGGTCAGCTCAAAGGTCAGGCCCTGGGGTGGATAGCCCGGCGGAATATGGTTGCTGGCGGGGGTAATGAGGATTTCAGAGCGGTCCGGCCGCCAGCCCTCGTCCAGAAACGGAATTTGCCGCCAGCCGCAATAAAAGCCGTCGCACACCGATGGGCGCGCCTGGTAGATGCCGCATCCCTTTCCCGGGGCGCAGTGCACGCAAAGGATGCCCGGCGGCTTCTTCAGGTCCGGCGCGTCAATCGTCAGGTCCCTGCAGCAGGAGGTGCATCCGCCGCATTCACGGCCGGGGACCAGTTGGGTTTGGCTGGCAGCACTGTTCATCGGCCTGTTCCGAATTGATGAATAGACTGGCTGGGGCGGAAGGGATCGAACCTTCGAATGCTGGAATCAAAATCCAGTGCCTTACCACTTGGCGACGCCCCAATCCTTTGAAAAACATAACTTTCTGGACAGTCATTTGCGATGAATAAAAACGCTACCGAATTGCTGCCGAAACACTCACTTTCCGGCGGGGGGCTTATAGCAGAGCCAAGTAAGGAGTCGAACTGATCCGTGACGGCCACAGGGTCCGGCCGATCGACGAGTTTCCCTGGAGTGTCTGGCAATCCGGGTTGCCCGGCGGATCAACAGCCTGGGCGTTCTGGAAACCGTGGCGGATGGTGGCAGGAAAGCGCGGGTGCCATGGGAAAGCCGCGCGATGAACCGCTCAACGGCGAGACCTTTTACAGCCTCAAGGAAGCCAAGTTCGTCATCAAGCAGTGGCGTAAGCACTACCATACGATCAAGCCGCACGCAGCAAAGGGCCACAGACCATTTAATAGACTCTATGCCACATACAAAATATCCGTCAGGCCAATGCCTTCCGAATCCGGCTGAACGCCGAGCAGGTTTTACAGATCGCGCATATATCCGCCGCAACGCTTGAATGATGCGCCCCGGATCGATTACGATTCGGGGTATTTGGTTTTTGGGGCAGGTCGGCATGGGGCTGGAGCAGCTTCTCCACCAGGGGCTGGCGGCCCAGCAGAGAGGCGATCAGGCCGAGGCCGAGCGCTGTTATCTTGGCGTTCTAGCCTTGGCGCCGCACGAGGCCAATGCCAATCACCTGCTGGGGGTGCTGCGTTATCAGCAGGGCAGAAGCACGGAGGCTCTGGAGCTGCTCGGCAAGGCGCTGGTAGCCGTGCCGCAAAGCCCTGAGAATCATTCCTATTACGGCGCTGTTCTGCACAGTGTCGGCCGTTATGAGGAGGCGCTTGCGTCGTTGGACAGGGCGCTGACACTGGCGCCTGGCCAGGCAGAGGTGCTGAACGTCCGGGGCTTGGTGCTCATGGCCCTGGCCCGTCCGGAGGAAGCGCTCCTCAGCCTGGACCAGGCCGTGGCGCTGGCGCCGGACTATACCGAGGCCTGGAACAATCGCGGCATCGTCTTGCGCAACATGGCCCGGGTGGAGGAAGCGCGCGGCAGCTTCGCGCGAGCCGCGGCCCTGGATCCGAACCATCCGCATATCCATTTCAATCTTGGCCTGGCCTGCCTCATCGTCGGCAAACTCGGCGAGGCTACGGAGGCGTTAGAGAAGAGCCTGAAGATCGTTCCGGATGACCGAGCGGTGCTTAACAACCTGGCGGTGGTCCTATGCGAAACCGGACGCACTGCGGAAGCCATGACGCTTTTCAAACGCCACGCCGAGCTGGGCGGGGGCGACAGCAACGGCGCGCCGGAGCCCGATCACAAGCTTAAACATGACCTGGAACAGAAAGCCTATGTAGCTCAGACCGGATTATCAGCGGAGGCTGGCGCGCGCCTCTCCGGACCGGCCGTCAATCCGGACAATGATATCGCCGCAATCGCTCACCGCTGGCGCACCGCAAGCCCGCAGGTGGTGGTGATCGACAATCTGCTGACGCCCGCCGCGCTGGAAGCGATACGGCGGTTCTGCTGGCAGTCCCCGATCTGGAAGAAGTCCTATGATGAAGGTTATCTGGGGGCCTTGCCGGAGGACGGCTTCGCCGCGCCGCTCCTGGCCCAGATCGCCGACGAACTGCGCGAGACTTTTGGTGCGGTCTTCGGCGGGCATAGCCTGCGCTATCTCTGGGGTTTCAAGTGCGACAGCCAGCTCAAGGGCGTGAACATTCATGCCGACTTTGCCGCGGTGAATGTGAATTTCTGGATCACGCCGGATGAAGCCAATCTGAATCCGGACAGCGGCGGCCTGATCATATGGGACAAGGCGGCGCCGCTGGACTGGGATTTCACCACCTACAACACTGACGAGGCGGCCATGCGGGCCTTCCTGGCGGAAAGCGGCGCCAAGTCCCAGATCGTGCCCTACCGCGCCAACCGGGCGGTGATCTTCGATTCCGACCTGTTCCACCAGACCGACGAAATCGCCTTCCGGGAGGGCTATACGAACCGGCGCATCAACATCACCATGCTGTATGGCCGGCGCCGCGTGAATGAGGGCACCCAAATCAATGAGCTGGTCCCGGCTGTTTTTACAGGGTCGCAGCGAAGTTAAGGCGTATTCCGGTTGTTGATCACGCTGCCATAACGTCATTTATGTTGAAGGCCTTTCGTTGCTGGGGGCCCTGTGGGCAAGGCGCCAGCCTTGTCCGTCATACTGGCCTGCCACGTGGCGATACCCCGGCAGGGGGCCCCGCATAAAGCCAGTGGGCGGCGTCCGCAAAAGCACCGATTCCCGCCCAAAAAGCTGGGAAGACAAAGGGTTCGGAGGCGGTTGCGGGGCTGGGGAGGCATCGTTATAAGGGCGCCTCCCGAGGTGAAAGACTGCCTTTCACACTGATCCGGAGAGTAGCTCAGCCTGGTAGAGCACTACGTTCGGGACGTAGGGGCCGGAGGTTCGAATCCTCTCTCTCCGACCATTCCTCTGCTGCCCCCTGGGCGGCGGAGGAATGCCATCCCCCCGCATGTAATCGCCCCTGCACGGTCCGCAAAAAGGCCCAGAACGGCCATTCGGACCGGTGCAAAGATCATGTAAAACCCCTGCAAAGCCCCCCGGTCATGGTAATGTTTGCCCCGGTGATCGTTTCCTGAGGGGGAAGGTTCATGGTCCTGCAAAAACGCCTGATGGTTTGTGCCTCGGCCCTGGGATTGATGGCCGGCGCTGCCGCGCCCGCATCCGCCGCACCCTGGACCCGCGGTTTTGTCGTGGGCGCCTATGAATATGCCTTCCGCTATGGCGGCCGCGCCGATTTCGCCCGCAAAGGCGAGATCGAGCCTGGCATCGACTGCCTTCATGGCGCCACCCGGCATTTCGCCGACCCCGACCAGACCAAGAAGGCTGTGGCCGCGCAGAAATGGCGCCTGCCGCAGGAAGCCGAATGGGTGGCGCGGCCGCCGGGTATCGAGGATGTCCGCTCGCCGCTGGGCACGCGCTTCGGCATCTGGGTGCGGGCGCTGGCTTACCGCGGCTACAAGCGCGGCATCGAAACCTATGTGAACCCCTTCGCTGCCGAAGATCCGGGCCAGCCCCAGGTCACCAGCCGCATCGGCGATGGCTTCAACCTGGACGGCAAGATCAAGGCGAGCGATTTCGTCAGCCCGGACGGGGAACGGGGCATCGACAACAACCTGTATCGCGCCTGGGGTTGTGACGCGCCCTGGCGCGGCAACGGCAACGCCACCCTGGACCTGCGCGCCAACGACAAGATGCAGGACGGCCTTTACACCATGGTGATCCGCGTCTCGGGCAACAAGGACCCGATGAATGACGATGATGCGGTGGTGGAGATCGGCTATTCGCCGGACAAGATCGTCAAGGACGCCCGCAACGCCGTGGCGGTGGACTATTCCTACCGCATTCTAAAAGCGGCCCAATATACAAGGCTTAAAGCCACCATACGAAACGGGGTGATCGAGACCGAACAGGTCGAGCATCTGCATGCCCCGCGCATCGCCTGGTTCTATGACCAGACCGGCGACGCCAATTTCACCAAGGGCAAGCTGCGCCTGAACATCGCGCCGGACGGCCTGTCGGCGACGGGCCTGATCGGCGGTTACCGCAACTGGCGCGACCTCTATGCCGAAAACACCTTCGCCCAGGATGGCGGCCAGCAGGGCGTGCGCGAACATGAAGACCATGTTGCGCTCTATTATGCACTGCGCCGCAATGCCGATGGCATGCTGAATCCGGCGACCGGAAAATATGACGGCATCTCGTCGGTCTATCGCATCCGGCTGTCGAGCGCCTATGTGGTGGATCCCGACAAGCCGATGGATATTCCGATCCTGGCCGGCGACCTGTATCGCAAGAAAGTGTTCGAGGCGATCAAGGCCAACACCATCCGCGGCGTGGAAACACGCGTGCCGCAGCCGGTGCCGCCGGGAACGGGTGAAGCCGCCTACCCCGGCATGGAGCGCGGCGTGCGCGATCTGGCCAGCCGCGACTTTTTCCTCAAGACGCTCGACCGTCCGCATTATCCGGATGGCGTGGGCCGGGACAATCGCAACAATCCGATCGACGATAACGGCAACCGCATGGACGCCCAGGGCAAGCATGATGAACGGGACGCTCCCGTCGCTCCCGCCAAGAAGCCCATGCCAGAGGTCAGCAACGCAGCCCCGACCAAGGTGGCGGCGGCGCAACAGCCCTGATGGCCCCCTGTTAAATCATTGATTTAGCAGGGGTATTCTACTTCGCGGCCTTGGGCTGGCGCACCGCGATGAAGGATATCTGTTCGCCCGTTGCGGTCTTCTTGTCGAAGCTGTTCTGCAACGAAGTGCGCGTCGGGAACACGCCATTCTTGAAGAATGTGCCATACAGATTCTGCACCTTCTCGATGTCCGCAATGTCGCGGACATAAACGATCGCCTGGGTCACGTCTGAAAAATCCATGTCCGCTTCCTGCAGATCGTCCAGCAGGTTGCGCATGGTCTGGCGCAGCTGCAGCTCGATATCCTGGGTCACGATCCCCTGGTCGGGAATGAAGCCCGATTTTCCCGACATGTAATAAGTGTCGCGATACAGGATGCCCGGGCTGGCCGTGGGACTGAGCGGCATGTTCTTTGGGCGGATCGAGTGGCGCTGGGACAGATCGGCGCCGGCGATGGCGTCGAACACGATGCGCGCGCCGCCCGGCAACTGGGCCACCTCGATGGTGCCGCGGCCCGGCGTGTTGCCGAACTCGAACGTGGCCGCATAGATCTTGTTCATCACCACCGTGCGCGGCGCCTGCGCCTGGCCGTTATGGGCGATGATGGTGGGCGTCTTGAGCGTGTCGGCCGCGCCATCGGGGCTGGCCATGTAGGGATTGGTCCACACCACATTGGGCATGCCCATGCCCGCTGTCTTCAGGACAGCGCTGACATTGTCCAGGCTCTGCTGCACTTCGGCGCCATAGTCGGCTGGAATCTTGCCGGTCCTGGGATCGGCGCCGCTCTGCGCCGAGATATAAAGCATGTCGTCCACCTGGATGCCGGCGGGATCGCTGTGTTTGCCATGCGGCCAGCCGGCGGGGGTGATGACGGTGCGCCTGGCGGTGGAGGCCACGGCGATAGCGTTGATCTGGATTTTCTGGCCGCCCGGCAGGGCCGCCACGACCAGCACAGTGCGCGCCGGCGGATTGGCGCCGATGGACTTCCAATAGACGTCGTTCATCGCCGCGACATCTTCGGCCCTTGTGACATAGACTTGGATCCAGGCCAGGTTTCCCATGTCCATGCCCGCCGCCTTCAGGACTTCGCTTGTATGGTCGAGCGACTGCTTGACCTCCTGCGCGAAGGACATCGGCAGACTGCCATCGGCATTGCGGCCGTCCTGCGCTGCCACATACAGCGCCTTGCCCGCCAGGAGGCCTTCGCTGGAGACGGCGCCCGCCTTGCGGCTGTCGAGCTTGATCACCTTGTAGGCACCGCCGGCAGGCTGGGCCTGGACCAGCGGCGCGGCGCACAGCGCACCGATCACCAGGCCCAGGATTTTCGCTTTTCGGCCGAACGGGATCGCGCGCATGCTTTTCTTGCCCATCGTTTTGCGGACGGCAGCATCGGGGGCGAAGGCCGCCCTGTCCAGTGATCCGGTGCAGGCACAAAGAAAAAGGGCCCCCGTTTTCGGGGGCCCTGATTCTTGATCGTGGTCGCTTCGACTACTGGTTGAAGCGGACGCCGACGCGGAACATGCGGCCGATCACATCGTAAAGCACCTGGTTGTTGTCCTGGCTGCCGATATCCGGCGGACGGGTGTTCGCGATGTTGTCGATCTTTGTGTAGAA
>Ga0255338_1000520_pt1 | contig 116686 bp, 112 predicted proteins | sample MeOH1_35cm_T4_19_FD_203715 | JGI IMG/M metagenome (GOLD analysis project Ga0255338, IMG submission 203715) | Sandy soil microbial communities from University of British Columbia, Vancouver, Canada - MeOH1_35cm_T4_195 | ecosystem: Engineered > Artificial ecosystem > Sand microcosm >... | reverse complement strand
CCGCCAAACTTGCTCGCCAGCACCGAGGTGATCGCAGCCGTCAACGTGGTCTTGCCGTGGTCCACGTGACCAATCGTGCCTACGTTGATGTGCGGCTTGGTCCGCTCGAATTTTCCTTTTGCCATTTCAAATCTCCAAAGAGCATGCCCGTGTCGGGTTTAACGTCTGCACCACACTGCTTGATCCTTCGCCACGGGCAGCGAAGGGCGTGTGGTCGCAGACAGGACTTGTTTACTTTGCGCGTGCGGCGACGATCGCCTCGGCCACGTTGCGGGGAGCTTCGCTGTAGTGCTTGAACTCCATCGTGTAGGTGGCGCGACCCTGCGACATCGAACGCAGCGTGGTCGAGTAGCCGAACATCTCCGACAGCGGAACCTCGGCCTTGATGACCTTGCCGCCACCGACCATGTCTTCCATGCCCTGCACCATGCCGCGACGTGACGACAGGTCGCCCATCACGTTGCCGGCGTAATCCTCAGGGGTTTCAACTTCCACCGACATCATCGGCTCGAGGATGACCGGGCCGGCCTTGCGGCAGCCTTCCTTGAAGCCGAAGATTGCGGCCATCTTGAACGCGTTTTCGTTCGAGTCCACGTCGTGGTAGGAGCCGAAGTGCAGCGTGACCTTCACGTCCACCACCGGATAGCCCGCGAGAACGCCGGCCGTCAGGGCTTCGACGACGCCCTTTTCCACTGCGGGGATGTACTCGCGTGGCACTACGCCGCCCTTGATGGCGTCGACGAACTCGAAGCCCTTGCCCGCTTCGTTCGGCTCGATCTTGAGCACAACGTGGCCGTACTGGCCCTTACCGCCGGACTGGCGAACGAACTTGCCTTCGCTGTCTTCCACGGTCTTGCGGATGGTTTCGCGGTAAGCCACCTGCGGCTTGCCCACGTTGGCCTCCACACCGAATTCGCGCTTCATGCGGTCGACGATGATTTCCAGGTGCAACTCACCCATGCCGGCGATGATGGTCTGGCCCGACTCCTCGTCGGTCTTGACGCGGAAAGACGGATCTTCCTGGGCGAGGCGGCTGAGCGCGATGCCCATCTTTTCCTGGTCCATCTTGGTCTTGGGTTCGACGGCCTGCGCGATCACGGGCTCGGGGAACACCATGCGCTCGAGCATCACGATGGACGAGGGATCGCACAGCGTCTCGCCCGTGGTCACGTCTTTTAGTCCCACGCAAGCGGCGATGTCGCCGGCGCGGATCTCGTCGACTTCCAGGCGGTTGTTCGCGTGCATCTGCACGATACGGCCGATGCGCTCCTTCTTGCCGCGGATCGGGTTGTAGACGCTGTCGCCCTTGGACAACACGCCCGAATACACTCGAACGAACGTCAGCTGGCCCACGAACGGGTCGGTCATCAGCTTGAACGCGAGCGCGGAGAACTTCTCGCTGTCGTCGGCCCTGCGGGTGACGGGCTTCTCGTCGTCGTCCATACCCTTGACGGGGGGAATGTCCACCGGCGAAGGCATGAGTTCGATCACGGCGTCCAGCATCCGCTGCACGCCCTTGTTCTTGAACGCCGTGCCGCACAGCATCGGCTGGATTTCGCTCGCGATGGTGCGGGTGCGCAAGCCAAGGGTGATCTCGTCTTCGGACAGATCGCCTTCTTCGAGGTACTTGTTCATCAGCTCTTCGCTGGCCTCGGCCGCCGCCTCGACCATCTTCTCGCGCCATTCCTTGGCCAGCTCGACCAGCTCCGCCGGGATTTCGGCGTAGTTGAACTTCATGCCCTGGGACGCTTCGTCCCAATAGATGGCCTTCATCTTGCGCAGGTCGACCACGCCGGTGAAGTTTTCCTCGGCGCCGATCGGGATCACGATGGGCACGGGGTTGGCCTTCAGGCGCAGCTTCATCTGGTCATAGACCTTGAAGAAGTTGGCGCCGGTGCGGTCCATCTTGTTGACGAACGCCAGACGCGGCACCTTGTATTTGTTGGCTTGGCGCCACACAGTTTCAGACTGCGGCTGCACGCCGCCCACGGCGCAGTACACCATGCACGCGCCGTCCAGCACGCGCATGGAACGCTCCACCTCGATGGTGAAGTCCACGTGGCCAGGGGTGTCGATGATGTTGATGCGGTGTTCGGGAAACGACAGGTCCATGCCCTTCCAGAAGCAGGTCGTTGCAGCGGACGTGATCGTGATGCCACGCTCCTGCTCCTGCTCCATCCAGTCCATGGTGGCGGCGCCGTCGTGCACTTCGCCGATCTTGTGGTTCACACCCGTGTAGAACAGGATGCGCTCGGTGGTCGTGGTTTTGCCGGCGTCGATGTGCGCCGAAATACCGATGTTTCGGTAGCGCTCGATAGGCGTTTTGCGGGCCATGATGGTCTTTCGTTGAAAAGGGCACAGGCCCGCTCGTGGCGGGCCCGCACTCCAGGAATATGGGGACAGTTCTTAGAAGCGGAAGTGGCTGAAAGCCTTGTTCGCCTCTGCCATGCGGTGCACTTCGTCACGCTTTTTCATGGCACCGCCGCGGCCTTCCGTGGCTTCCATGAGTTCATTGGCCAGGCGCATGGCCATGGACTTTTCGCCGCGCTTTTTGGCGGCTTCCTTCAGCCAGCGCATTGCCAGCGCGAGGCGGCGCACGGGGCGTACCTCGACCGGCACCTGGTAGTTGGCGCCGCCAACGCGGCGGGACTTCACCTCGACCATGGGCTTGACGTTGTTGATGGCCATGGTGAAGGCTTCGACCGGGTCCTTGCCCGGGTTCTTCTTTTCGATCTGCTCGAGCGCGCCGTAAATGATGCGCTCTGCGACTGCCTTCTTGCCGCCTTGCATGATGACGTTCATGAACTTGGCAAGCTCGACATTGCCGTACTTGGGATCCGGCAGGATTTCACGTTTGGGGACTTCGCGACGACGTGGCATTTTTTCACCTCTTCAATTTGCTTCAGCTGGCTTGTCCCTTCCGGGGGCCTTGAAAGCCATCAGGCCTTCGCTTACTCGACCCACACGGACAATTCCGCGCTTCGGGTCACTACGCACATTCAGCCTGCCAGGGCAGAACGCGCACCGACAAACTACAAACTTCTTAAGCCTTCTTCGGGCGCTTGGCGCCGTACTTGGAGCGCGACTGCTTGCGGTCTTTCACGCCTTGCAGGTCGAGCGAACCGCGCACGATGTGGTAACGCACACCGGGCAGGTCCTTGACGCGGCCGCCGCGCACGAGCACCACCGAGTGCTCTTGCAGGTTGTGGCCTTCGCCGCCGATGTAGGAAATGACTTCGAAGCCGTTGGTCAGGCGGACCTTGGCGACTTTACGAAGCGCCGAGTTCGGCTTCTTCGGCGTTGTTGTGTACACGCGCGTGCACACGCCCCGGCGCTGGGGGCTATTCTGCATCGCGGGGCTTTTGGATTTGGTCTTTTCGACCTCCCGCCCCTGACGCACGAGTTGATTGATGGTTGGCATTGAACGTCCCTAAACGTCGATAAAAACTGATTGCCGCAAATGCGGAATGGCATAACTCTCCCGCCCCAAATTGCGGGAAAGCCCTCGAGTATATCCCGGGTCGTGAAATTGCTCAATGTGCTCGCCTGAGGCCGAGCACCCGCAGCACAAACAAGATCAATCTTAGTATATTAGTGCTAACCACGAAGATGACTGGACGTCGCACTCAGCCGGGCCGGCCGGAACGCCCGATCACTTGATCCAGAGGCGGACCGCGTCCCAGGCCCGACTGAACACGCCGGCCTGCTCCACGGACTCCAACGCCACGAGGGGCACGTCCAGCAGCGGCTGGTCACCCGAACTGATCTTCAGTGTGCCTACCGCCTGGCCTTTTGTGAGGGGCGCGATCAGCGGATCGGGCCGCGCCACCTGCGTCTTGACCCGGGACGCCGTGCCGGCGGGCACCGCCACCACAACCGCTTCAGGGCGGCCGAGCTTCGCGGTCTTCTGCGTGCCCTTCCATACCGGAGGCGTCACCACAGCCTGGTTCGCGTCGAACAGCTTAATGCCTTCGTAGGCGGTATAGCCCCAGTTGAGAAGCTTCTGCGCTTCGTTGGCTCGGGCGGTTTCGCTGCTGGCGCCCAGGATGATCGCCAGAAGTCGGCGCGCGCCCATGTTCGGGAAGTCGCGCTTGGCCGTGGCGATCAGGCAGTACCCCGCCGCGGCCGTGTGGCCAGTCTTCAATCCATCGACCGTCGGGTCGCGGAACAGTAGCATGTTGCGGTTGGTGTCGTTGGCTGTCGGCGTGCCCTCATAGCGATACTTCTTGATCCCGTAGTAGTGCATGTATTCCGGAAAGTCGTGCATCAGGCGGGTCGCCAGGATGCTCAGATCCCTGGCCGTGGTGATGTGGCCGGCCTCGGTCAGGCCTTCCGGATTTTTGTAAGCCGTGCCTTTCATTCCAAGCGCCTTGGCCTGCTCGTTCATGAGCTGGACGAAGCGCTCGGCGGTGCCTCCAACACCCTCGGCCAAGGCGACGGTGGCGTCGTTGCCAGACTGCACGACCATGCCCTTGATCAGGTCGTCCACCGGCACCTGCATGCTGGGATCGATGAACATGCGGGAGCCCGGCATTTTCCAGGCCCGTGGGCTGACCGGCAGGCCCTGCTTCAAATCGATTTTCTTGCTGCGCAGCGCATCGAAAACGAGGTACTGGGTCATGAGCTTCGTCAGCGACGCCGGTTCCACCGGCACGTCGATGTCGCGAGCGGCCAGCACCTGGTTGGCCGAGACGTCAAGCAGCATGTAGCTGCGCGCTGCGATTTCCGGAGGTTGCGGCACCTGGGCCGCAGCGGCGAATGAGAGAAGAAAGAGCACCGGCGCCAGCAGCGCCTTCAAGTTTTTTTTCATGGATACCGGTTCAGGAACGGAGGTGCCGCAGCACCAGACTTTTCAGGAGCGGCAATTGTCCGTGAAAGAAATGGCCGCCCCCGGGAACCACCGTAACGGGAAGTGACTGGGGCCGCGCCCAATCCATCACCGATGCCAGCGGCACCGTGTCATCTTGCTCGCCATGCACGACGAGGGTCCTGTCATGCGCTTCGTGCGGCAGGCTGGCGACCTCGAAACGCGAGGCAGCGGTGCCCACCAGCACGATCTTATCGATGGCGCGCGCTCCCCATAGCGCCTCGACCGCGCGCGTGGCCACGAAGGACCCGAACGAGAAGCCGGCGATCGCGAGCGGCCCATCGCCAGCCTGGTCTGCGACGAGCGCCAGCATGTCCTGCGTTTCGCCTCGGCCCTCGTCGTGCTCGCCTTCGCTGGCGCCCACGCCGCGAAAGTTGAAACGCAGCGCCGCCCAGCCAGACTGGACGAACGCGCGGGCGAGCGTCTGCACGACTTTGTTGTCCATCGTCCCGCCAAAAAGCGGATGGGGATGCGCAATCAACGCCGTACCGCGCAGCGCATGCCCCGCGGCAGGCTCGTCGCGCAGGACTTCGATCGTGCCGGCGGGTCCGGCCACCCGGAAGCGGCGTGTGAGGGAATTCATGCGCCGGGCTATCGGCCGAGATGGGGCGGCGTCAGCAGGCGTTCCACGACGCGGCCGTTCTTGAGGTGCGACTCCACGATCTCGTCGATGTCGTGTTCATCCACGTACGTGTACCAGACCGCTTCGGGATAAATCACGGCCACGGGACCGGCGGCGCAGCGGTTCATGCAGCCCGCCTGGTTCACGCGCACCTGGCCCGGATTCGCAAGCCCCAAAGCCTTCACCCGCGCCTTGCAGTGGTCATACGCCTCGCGCGCATGGTGTTGCGCGCACGAGGCTTCCCCGTTGTCTCGCAGGTTGAGGCAGAAGAAGATGTGGCGCTCGTAATACGACTTGTTCGTCTCGGTCATTCAGCCATTCTATTTTGCGGATCGCTCCGTGAGACTCGAACGAGGACATAGACCAGCGCGGCATAGGGCCAGAGCCATCCGAGCCACTGCGCCAGTCCGTTGAATCGGATGAAACGCCCCTGCTCCCAGGTCTGAAGCGTGTGGGCGAAGTAGGCGCTTGCGGGCGCCTGGTTCAGCAGGCTCAGGTGCACCACCAGCGCCACAAGGACCAGTGCGGCGCACCCCCGCGGTGGAATGAGCAGGAACGACACCGCCAGCACGAGCGCAGCCACAAGGCCCACCGATACGGGCAGGCTCAACCAGGCCCACGCGTGCGACGGCCCCCAACTGAGCGCCGCGGAAAGCGCGGTGGCACAGATGCCCATGCCGATGGCGGCGACGGCGAACATCGCGCGGCGGCCCGTCGAGCGAATGATCGAGTAACCCAGCAGGCAGGGCACGAGGGCGCCCAGGGCCACGCAGACCAGTTCGGCGACAGGCACCAGTGGCTGCAGTTCGACGTCGCGTACCGGTAGCCACTCCAGGAATGGAGTGTCGAGCAGCCAGTCGGCCAGGGCTGTTTCGACTCGCTCGAAGACCTGACCCAGGCCCAGCGGGACCGCAGCCGGAAACAACAGCGCGAACGGCCACAGCGCGAGCAACACCAACGCCCCACGCGCGTCATCCACGAACCAGCGGACACGGAACCGGCTCCATCGATCGATGGCGCCCGCCAGCTCCAGCGCGCCCGCAACCACGGCTCCAAGCAAGGCGCCAGCGACGTTGAGCCCGAAATCCACGTTCGAAGGCACACGCGACGGCAGATAAGTCTGCAGCGCCTCCATGCACAGCGCCAGCACCGCCGCAGTGAGCACCGCCACCATGATCGCGGCCAAGTTGGTGGGTGGGGAAGGGCGCTGCCGTCCGCGGCGCAGAAAGCTCAGGGCCAGCAGGAACCCGAGCGGCACGTAACCCGCCATGTTTGCCGCGACGTCGAAGCCAGTCCAGTACCTGGGCAACGAGCTCCACAGGAACTCCCATGGGGCGATACCCTGATCCCGCCAGCCCGAAAACGGGTACAGACTGGCATAAACGATGAGCGCCGCATAAGCCTGGGACAGGGGCCACGCGGAGGTCTTGTGCATCCTTAAACGCCTCGAAAGGGTTTAACCGGCCGCATCATCGGAAGCCAGCTTGCGATGACGACGACGTGGAAGGACTTGACCCAAGGCATGGGCGCAAGTGTAGTGGGGGGCCAAAAAAAACCCCGGCTCAAGGCCGGGGTGGTAAGCCTTTTTGCTGTCACACATTAAGGCACCCGCTCAGGGAGGAAAAGCGGGGAGCGGCGAACCGCCCAACCGTAATTTAACAAACACCCTGCCCCGTTTCAAGGGCACCGCACCCCTTTTACCGTCGAGACTGAGGCTCGTCATGCAAATCAACGATGAGAGTTCATCTAGCGCACACGTTTCCAGGGCGGGCGGCACCGCCCTTCTGCTCTGCACCGCGAATGGAGGACAATTTCCCCATGACACAGCATGCACCGTACCCACAAGGCCGCCCGCGCCGCCTACGCCGAGACGAGTTCACCCGGAACCTGGTGCGCGAGAACAACGTTTCCGCGCACGACCTCATCTATCCGGTGTTCGTCCTGGATGGGTCAGGGCGGCGCGAGGCCGTGTCGTCAATGCCCGGGGTGGAACGCCTCAGCGTGGACCAGTTACTGCCCGTCGCCGAGGAATGCGTGAAGCTCGGCATTCCTGTGATGGCCCTGTTTCCGGTCATCGACCCCAGCCTGAAGACCGACGACGGCAAGGAAGCCTGGAACGCCAGGGGCCTGGTGCCCCGCGCCGTGCGCGAGCTCAAGGCGCGGTTCCCCGGCCTGGGCGTCATGACGGACGTGGCGCTGGACCCTTTCACAAGCCATGGCCAGGACGGCCTGCTGGACGACACCGGGTACATCCTCAACGACGAAACTGTCGAGGTCCTGGTGCGCCAGGCCTTGACGCAGGCCGAGGCAGGTGTCGATATCGTCGCCCCCAGCGACATGATGGATGGCCGCATCGGTGCAATCCGCATGGCGCTCGAGTCGGACAGGCATATCCACACGCGCATCATGGCGTACAGCGCCAAGTACGCCAGCGCGTTCTATGGACCGTTCCGCGACGCCGTCGGCTCCGCCTCCAACCTGGGCAAGAGCAACAAGAAGGTGTACCAGATGGACCCCGGCAACACCGACGAGGCGTTGCGTGAAGTGGCGATGGACATTGCCGAAGGCGCGGACATGGTGATGGTCAAGCCCGGCATGCCGTACCTGGACGTGGTGCGCCGGGTGAAGGACGAGTTTCGGATGCCGACGTTTGCCTACCAGGTGAGCGGCGAATACGCGATGCTCAAAGCGGCAGCGCAGAACGGCTGGCTCGATCACGATGCGGTGATGATGGAGAGCCTGCTCGCCTTCAAGCGCGCAGGCGCAGACGGCGTGCTGACCTATTTCGCGCTGGATGCCGCCCGCAAGCTGCGCAGCTGACGCAAAATCCGCGCATGCACATCGTCGAGTTCGCGGCCGGCACCCTCCGATTCCTCGACCAGGTCCCTGCTACGGCCCCACAGGCCGGCTTCGTCTGGATCTATCTCGAGCGCGAGTCGCTGGAGAGCGAGGCCGCCGTGCTGCAACAGGCGGCCCAGTCGCTGGGCGGCTCGGGGGTGCTGGACCTTCACCTGAAAGACTTGGGCAATCGCTCGCATCCGTCGCGCTACGACTACACGTCGGTCTACGACCTGGTCATCTTCCGCCGACTGGCCACCGAAGCAGAGGTTCGCGAGGAAGTGCATGCAACCGAGGCGGCGCCCGGCATGCTGGCGGCATTCAGCCGAATCCGCACCCGAGCGGTGGGCTTCGTCGTCTTCGACCGGCTTCTCATCACCGTGCATCCTGCGGGCTGTTTCGCGGCGGACACATTCATCCAGCGGTTCCTGGCCGATGCGCTGCAAGCCGAAGGACTGAGCGCCGCGGCGCGCAGTCGCCTGCCCACAGGCGCGTCGGACCTGATGCTGCGCATGCTGAACATGATGGTCGACAGCTACCTGGAATTGCGCAAGGAGCTGGGTGCCGAACTGGACCAATGGCAGCAACTGCTGCTGGGACCTCGCCCGCGCGGGGCCGACTGGGGCGCGCTGATGTCGGCGCGCAGCGCGCTTCACATGCTTGAGGATTTGTGCGAGGAACAGAACGACGCAATGCAGGAGTGGCTGGATACGCAGCGAGAGCAGCCTACCCCCTCGATGCCGCAGGCCGAGCGTGATGGTCTGCTCGCCCGCGCGCGCGACGTGATCGAGCACATCCAGCGCGTGGTGCACCACGTGCGCCGCATGGAGCACGGCGCAGACACTGCGGTGCAAATTCATTTTTCGGCGCTCAGCCACCGGACCAACGAAATCATGAGAGTGCTGACGGCACTCACGGCTGTGTTCCTGCCGCTGAACTTCATCACCGGATTTTTCGGCATGAACTTCGAGTTCCTGCCGCTGATCCACTCCGCGCAGGCGATGTGGATCATGTTGGGCCTGATGGCCGCGGTTGCGCTGACGGTGCTGGTCGTCTTCTGGCGCAAGCGCTACCTCGCGCGAGTCGGGCGGTAGTCCCCAAAGGCAGCGCCATGAGCAGTCCCCACCACGCCCATTCGCACAACACCAAGGGCGGCTCGACCTACCGCGACGCGGAAACGGGCAGCGACGTCACGCGGCAAAACATCAGGGCAATGCGCGAGCTCGAAGATGCCGCGATGGCGCGGCGCACGGGCGCCGACCGCGCGGCGGCCGCAATCGCGCGGTTTTGCGGCAGCATCACGTTCGTGTGGATCCACGTTGCGGTGTTCGCGTGCTGGATCGGGTACAACTCGCTTCCCTGGTTCAACGCATTTGACCCCTACCCTTTCACCTTCCTCACGCTCGTTGTGTCGCTCGAGGCGATCTTTCTGTCCACCTTCATCCTCATCAGTCAGAACTACGACATGCGGGTGGCCGAGCGTCGCAACCAGCTTGATCTGCAGATCAACCTGCTGGCGGAGCAGGAAAACACGAAGGCGCTGCAAATGCTGGAGCGCATTGCAAAGAAAGTGGGCGCGCATGTGAGCGATGACCCGCAGGTGCGCGCGCTCGAAGAAGCGACTCGGCCCGATACCCTGATACAGCAAATCGAGGAGGCTTACCGCGAGGAGACAGGCGAGCCCACACGCAGAGAAGACTCGACCTAGACGAAGGGCGCGGCCAGCTTCTCGTTGGCGATGACGCGCTGGACTGCGGGGCGTTCGAGCATGCGCTGCAGATATGGCCCAAGGTGTTGCCGCTCGCGAGCCGGTGACGACTTGAAATTGCGCGTCCAGCGGCACAGCGTGAACACGTAAGGATCGAGCGCCGTGTACACCTCGCCCGCGAACCAGGGCCCCGCGTGCCGCGCGAGCTCGGCGTCGAGCTGGTCTAGCAGGCCGCCCACCTTGCGCTCGGCGTGTGCCTTCAGCTGCGCGACGCCTTCGGCATTGCCTTCATCCATCCAGCGCTCGGGATAGAAGTAGACGATCAGCGTGGCCTGCAGCGTGTTGGTGCACCAAACCAGCCATTTATAGAAGTGCGCCCGCTCCACGCTGCCCACGTCAGGCGCCAGCCGCGCCTGCGGATGCGTGTCGCAAAGATGCAGCATGATCGCAGCCGTTTCGTACAGCACCAGGTCGCCATCGGTCAGCACCGGGATCAGGCCGTTGGGATTGAGCTTCACGTAGTCCGGCGACTTGTGCGCGCCGACGGCACGGTCCACCAGCACGCGCTCATAGGGCAACTCGATTTCCTCGAGCAGGATGTGCGGCACCATCGAGGCGGTGCTGGGGTAGTAATGCAGTTGGATCATGGGGGTCTGGTTCCTCTATTTCAGGCCGAACAGGCCAGCGCCGTTTTGCCATGCGATCTTGCGGGCAGTGTCCGCCGGCAAGTCGCCCAACCACAAGCGATATCCCTTCATAAGCTCGTCGTAGTACTGCCAGCGCTGATTAACCCACGTGTCGGAGCCGATCATGAACCGCGTCGGGTATTTCAGCAGCAGCTCTCGCCATTCCGGACACAGCTTGCCGCCGTCGCAGGTGAGCCCGGGCCGGTAAGACAGTTCGCCCATGAGCAGCGGGTACCTCGCCAACAGCTGGTCCACCCGCGCCACGGGGGCGCCGCCGATGCCCGTGTGCGCCCAGATCAGCCGCACCTTTTGGCCCTTGGAAGGAGTACTCGCCATCAACAGGTCGATGGCCGCGTCATCCACGTGAGCCAGCACTGCGAGACCCCTTTCCTCGGCCAGCGCCATCAGCTTCTTCGCGACGGCGCCGTTCGCGTTGCCGCTGTCGTAGAGGTGGAATTCGCCGAGGCCACGAAACGGACCTGCCGCGGTGCCGTGGGCCAGTTCGGCCTGGACCATCTCGTAGATCGACTCGTCACGGAACCAGTTCTCGTAGTCGGCACGATTGCGGTAGAGGCGCACGAACGGTACGACCGTTACGCCGGCCTGTCGCGTCAGCGGCGACGAAGAGAGCGCCTTGGTGCCGTCGTTCGGCCGCGAATTGGCGACGATTGCCTTCACGCCATTGCGCTGCATTCGCGCAAGAACGTCGGGCAAAGGGTGAGGCGACTGCGCTTCGTCGTTGTAGTGCAGGTGCGCGTCGAACAGCGGCCCCGTGTACTCCGCCGCCTGCAAGGGGCCGGCCGCCATGGCGCATGCCACGGCAGCCAGCAGCCGGCACGCGGCCAGTGCGCTTCGGAAGGGCGCTTTCACTTCAGGCCAGGTGCTTGCCGAAGAACGCCAGCGTGCGTTCGCGCGCCAGCTTGGCGGATGCTTCGTCGTAGGAAGCGCGCTGGTCGCAGTTGAACCCGTGATTCGCGTGGTAGACGTGCACCTCGACATCAGGGTGCGCTCGCTTGAACGCCTCCACGCTCTCCAGCGAAATCCAGTGGTCCTGGTCGCCGAAATGCGCCATAACGGGAACCCTGGGGACGCGCGCCACCTCGTCGGGCGTCGTCACCCCGCCGCCGTAATAGGGCACGCCCGCGCTCAGGCCATCGAGCGTGCACGCAGCGCGCCAGGTGAGCAGACCGCCCCAGCAGTAACCGACGATGCCGACCTTGCCGGCCTGCGCGGCGTGCTGGATCGCCGCCTGGATGTCCTGCATCACGCCGGGTGAGGGGAGAGCCTCCACCGCGGCCTTGAGCGCCATGCCGGCCCCCATGTCGTCGGGGCTGTAGCCGAGGTCCACGCCGGGCTTGACCCGATGAAAAGTGGCGGGCGCCACAGCGAGGTAGCCTTGCGCCGCGTAGCCGTCGGCAACGGAGCGAATGTGCGAGTTGACGCCGAAGATTTCCTGTACCACGACGATGCCGCCTTTCGGCGCGCTGGCCGGCTGCGCGACGTAGGCGGGGAACACGAAGCCGTCGGCGGCTTTCAGGTCGAAGAAATTGCCCATGTGTATCTCCTTTTGCTGTAATGGGGTCCGGCAAACGTGCAAGCTTACCGCCTCATGGCGCCAAGGAGCGGGATTTGGAACAAGTGCTACTGGTTACCGGCGCAAGCCGAGGCATCGGCGCGGCAACGGCGCTGTTGGCTGCGGGCAAGGGGTATGCGGTCGCGGTCAACTACGCGGCGCAGGCGGCCGCGGCCGATGAAGTCGTGGGCCGGATACGGTCGCAAGGGGGCAAGGCAATTGCCGTGCAAGCCGACGTGGCCGATGAGAGTCAGGTGCTGGCGATGTTCGACACCATCGACACACAGCTCGGTCGGCTCACGGCGCTCGTCAACAACGCGGGCGTCGTGGACGTTGCGGCCCGGGTCGAGGAGATGAGCGTCGCCCGCCTGAAGCGCATGTTCGACATCAACGTCCTCGGCTCGTTCGTTTGTGCCCGCGAGGCTATCCGGCGCATGAGCACCCGCCACGGCGGCAGCGGCGGCGCCATCGTCAACGTATCCAGCGCGGCTTCGCGCCTGGGCGCGCCCGGCCAATACGTGGACTACGCCGCGGCCAAGGGCGCCATTGACGCCTTCACGATCGGCCTTGCCAAGGAAGTGGCGGCCGAGGGCATCCGCGTCAATGCAGTGCGGCCCGGGCTGATCGAAACGGACATTCACGCCTCCGGTGGCATCCCGGACCGGGTGAAGCAACTTGCTCACCAGGTGCCCATGCAGCGCGGCGGAACCGCGGAAGAAGTCGCGCAGGCGATCGTCTGGTTGTTGTCGGCCGAAGCCAGCTACACCACCATGTCTTTGATCGAAGTCTCAGGAGGCCGCTGATGAGCCACATCAAGTACTACTGGGAAGACCTCACGGCAGGCAGCGTCCGCGACTTGGGCACGGTGACCGTGTCGGCCGAGGAGATCAAGGACTTCGCGCAGCAGTTCGACCCGCAGCCGTTTCACCTCGACGAAGCTGCGGGCCGCGACTCCATCTTCGGCGACCTGTGCGCGAGCGGATGGCACACCTGTTCGCTCGCCATGAAGCTGACGGTCGAAAATCTTCTGACGGAATCGTCAAGCAAAGGCTCCCCGGGCGTGGAGAACCTCCGCTGGCTCAAGCCCGTGTACCCGGGCGACACGCTGCGCCTTAAGCACACGATCCTCGAATCCCGGCCACTGCGCACGCGCCCCGACACAGGCCTTGTTCGCGCGTGCTGGGAAATGTTCAACCAGAACGGCGAGAAGGTGCTCCAGATGGAGGGCCTGGGCATGTTCGGCCGCCGAAATCCCGCGACGCTCGAAGAGATCGCGCGGCTCGAGGCGACGCTCGCGAAAGGCTAGGATGGACTTCAAACCCCTGGTGACCTTGCTGGCGGTGGTCAACCCGCTGGCAATCGTGCCCTTTTTCATCCACTACACCCAGGGGTTCACTCGCGCGCAGCGCCGCCGCACCGTCCTCACCGCGGCGTTCAGCGCGTTCGTCGTGATCGCCAGCAGCGCGCTGCTGGGCCTGCAGATCCTGGAGTTCTTCAGCATCTCGCTGGCCAGTTTCCAGGTCGGCGGCGGCATGCTCCTTTTGATCAGCTCGATGAACATGCTGAACGCACAGCCGGCAGAGGCCAAGGCACAAACCAACGAGTACGAGGATGGGGCAGAAAAAGCCGCCATGGGTGCGAGCATCGCGGTGGTCCCACTGACGATTCCGCTGCTCACGGGCCCTGCGACGATTTCCACCGTCGTCATCTATGCCGAGCGCGCGCAGAACTTCCTGCAGATGTCGGCGCTGATTGGTTACGGCGTTGTGATCGGACTCGCGACGGGCCTGTGCTTCGCGCTGGCGGACCCGATTGCGCGCGTGCTGGGCAAGACCGGCATCAACGTGATGACACGACTGATGGGCCTGATCCTCGCCGCGCTCGCGGTGGAGGTGATGGCCCTGGGCTTGCTCAAACTGTTTCCCGGCCTGGGGCGCTAGCGGCTGCCAACCGCTCGCGCTGCAGCGCCTTGACCAATTGGCTGCTGGTATTTCGCAGGCGTTGTGCCAGCAACTGCGTGAGTTTGACCAGCAGCTTCGCGCCCACTGCGGGATGGGCCTTGATCAGGCGGACGACGGCTGAGCGGCTGAGCACCGCGGCCTCTATTTCGCTGAGCGCCCAGCAGCTCGCGTAGCGCGGCTCGCCATCGAACATCGACATCTCGCCGATCGCTGCGCCCTCGCGCAGCACCGCGAGCCGGGTGGTGTCGCCGGGCTCCTGGTCATCGGAGCCGGCACCCACCTTGCGCTTCCCCACGTCCACCGTGCCGCGCAGCAGCACCATCATCCATTCGCCGGCCTCGTCCTCGGCGATCAGCAGTTGGCCCGGCTGCGCGCGCACGTGCAACATGCTGGCCCCGAGCAAGTCGGCTTCAGCCGCCGTGAAGTCGTTCAACAGCGCGCACTGCGCCAGCAAATCGAGCCGTTGAGACAGGCCTTCGCAAGCACCGAGCAACTGGAGGCCGCGGGCCTTGAGCTGTTCTTCCAGGGTAAGTGCTGCCATCGTCTTGGGGGCCGTCATTTCAGCGCAGGCCCTGCATCCATTGCGCGATCTCTTCCGCCACCGCATCGGTGGCCGCCGTGAGGGCGCGCACGCCACCCCGGGCATCGGCGGTGGGGGCAGGCTTGCGCACGACGAACGTGCGCTGGGCCAGCAACTGCTCGCCGGCCACGGTGTTGTCCATCAGGGTCACGCGCAGGCGCAAGAGACCCCAGCTCTGCGACTCGGTTTCGAACAGGTGCGAGAACTCCTCCAGGCCCATGCGCAGCACCCGCGGTGCGGCGCCGCCATTGCGTGCCATGCCTGCGCTCTCGCCCAGGTCGAGCACGGGCCGCTCCCGTCCGAGCCGCTGGCGCAGGCGCTGGCGAATCAGCTGCGGGGGCGGTGCGCTCCAGCGGGCCTGCGAGTACGGGCGTAGCTGGTGGTCATCCGAATAACCCAGGCGGTACAAAACGGCACTGCCGTCCAGCGCGCCGGTGGTTTCGACATCGGCCAGCACCAGCGCCGGAAGCTCAGAAGGCTGGACGGGCCCGGGGTTCCCGCCCAGCGCCGGGCCGAAATCGTAGAGCGTGGCGCGCAACGGTTTGTCCGGGATGGCGGAGCACCCGGCCAGTGTGGCAGCCAGCAACAACGCGCCCAGGGCGATTGCGGGGCGGATCACGGGCGGCCTCCCGGCGCGGTAAACCCGGGTTCGCCGGGGCCGGGCGAAACCGCTCCCGAGCCGAAGATCAGCGACTGCGGATTGTCGTTGATGGTGTTGGCCGTGCGGCCCAGCTGCCGGACCGCGCGGGAGGTCTCCTCGGTGACCCGATTGATGCGGGGCAAGGTCGCCGAGTTGAACGAGTCGGCGGCATGCGAGAGCGCTTCCGTGCCTTCTGCCAGTCGATCCATCGGTCCATCCTTCTGGTTCAGGCGCTTGGCGGTCTCGCTGAAGTCAGCGGCCGTCTTGCCCACCTGTTCGGCACTCTTTTGCACTGAGGCGATCGCGGGGTCCACGCGAGTCGCGACTGTCGAATCCAGGCGTTTGGCGAGTTGCCCGGCATCGGCAGCGGCTGTTCCCAGGTTGTCGAGGGCGGACGAGAACCGCTTCTGGTTCTCGTCACCCAGCATCTGGTTCATGCGGGCGGTGACCTGCTCCACGCGATCGAGGATCAGTTCGCCCTTGTCCATCAGCTTGGAGAGCAGGCCCGGCCGCAGAGGGATGCGCGGCGGGTGCCCGTCCTCGGGCTGCAGCCGAGGCGCCGGCTTGCCGGTATCGTCAAGCTGCACGAAGGCCAGCCCGGTGACACCCTGGAAACCCAGGGTGGCGAATGTGTCCTTCGTCACCGGCGCATCATGGTCGATTTCGAGCCGCATCAGCACATTGCCCTGCACCTTCGGATCGAAGCCAATCTCCGAAACCTTGCCGACCTCGACACCGCGGTAACGCACGGCAGCCTGGGCCTGCAGCCCGGTAATCGTCTCGCGGGTCGAGATCTCATACGGGTCGCGCTCGCCGGTGTCGCGCGTGAGCCAGGCGGCGAGCCCGACCAGCAGCATCGTGATCGCCACCACGAAAATGCCAGCTGCCATTGCATGGGCCTTGTTTTCCATAAGACTTCCTTTTTACACCGCAAACGGATATTCGCGCAGCAGTTCCATCGCCCGCTGGCCCCGTTCGCCGAGGAAAAAATCGTGGATGAAGGGATGCTGGAACGCGATCACGTCCTTGGGCGCGGCCGCGACGATGACGCGCCGGTCGGCCACCACCGCGATGCGCGTGGACAACTCGAACAGCGTGTCGAGATCGTGCGTAACCATGATCACGGTGAGCTCGAGCTCCCGGTGCAGTGACCGCAGCAACGTCACGAAACCGTCGGAACTGTCAGGATCCAGGCCGGCTGTGGGCTCGTCAAGCAGCAGCAGCGGCGGGTCCATGATGAGCGCCCGCGCCAGCGCCGCGCGCTTGATCATGCCGCCTGAGAGATCCGAGGGCATCTTGTCCCCGTCCTCGGGCTTCAGGCCCACCATCTGCAGCTTCACCATCGCGGCCTCCCGCACCAGAGCGGACGGCAAAGTCCTGAGCTCGCGCAGCGGGAACGCGATATTCTCCAGCACGCTGAACGCAGAGAACAGCGCGCCGTGCTGGAACAGCATGCCGATGCGGCTGGCGGCACCCTTGCGTCCCAGTTGGCCCACGGGTTGGCCGAGCACGAAGATCTCGCCCTTCGTGGGCGATTCCAGCCCCAGGATTTGGCGCAGCAAGACCGTCTTGCCGCTGCCGGAGCCGCCGACGATGGACAGCACCTCCCCGCGCTGCACCGTGAGGTCCAAGTCCTGGTGGACGACGAAGCGCTTCTCGGGCGTTTCGAAAACCGACCACAGCTTGCGGATGTCCACCATTGGCGCGCCACTGGCGGGAAGCAGGGCTTCGGCGAGTTCCTCAGCCATCAAATCCCCACTTCCTTGAACAGCACGGCGAACAGCGCATCCACAAGGATCACCACCGTGATCGACGTGACCACCGACGCTGTCGTGCCCTCACCCAGGCTCTGGGTGTTCGGTTGCACGCGAAGGCCGAAGTGACAGCCTATGAGCGCAATCAGCATGCCGAACACCACAGATTTGCTGGTTGCCAGCCCAAGGTTGCCGATGCTCACGGCCTGGGGAAGCGCGTTGAGGAAGAAAGTCGGCGTGATGCCCAGCGACACGTCCGCCGCCAGCATCCCGCCGGCCAGCGCGCAGAGCGTCGTCCACACACTGATCAGCGGCATCACGACGGCCAGGGCCATTGCCCGCGGCATGACGAGGCGAAAGCTGTGAGAGATGCCCATGACGCGCATCGCGTCGAGCTCGTCCGTGACGCGCATGACGCCAATCTGCGCGGTGATGGCCGAACCCGAGCGCCCCGCGATCAGAATTGCGGCCAGCATGGGGCCGAGCTCGCGGATCAGAGCGATGCCCAGAATGTTGACGATGTAGGCGTCCGCGCCGAACTGGCGCAGCTGCTGCGACGTGAGGTACGCCAACACAACGCCGATCAGAAAACCGACCAGCGCCGTGATCGGCAAGGCGGTTGCGCCGATGCGGTAGATATGACCCGTGAGGTCGCGCCAAGGGCCTTCCTGTGGTGCCCGCGCGAGCGTGCCCAGGTTGAGCGCTAGCTGCCCGATCAGTCGCACAAACGACTTGAGGTGATCGCCCGCGTGCAGCACCCACGCGCCCAACGCGAGGTAGCTGCCCATCCACGTTGTCTTTCGCGGCTTGGGAGGCACCACCGTGAACCGGGCAACACGCTCCAGCACGGCTTTCTGCTGCGGCAACAGCGCCAGGTTCGACGGCCACTGCCGGCCCCACTGGTCCCAAAGCAACTGGGCGCCCACGTGATCCAGCTGTTCGGCCTCGCTCAGGTCCCACGCCTGCTGGGCCGAGGTGCCCGCCAACCCTGCCCGCAAAGTCTTCAGAAGCCGCGGCTGCGCAAATTGCGCCGCCGTCCACTGGCCCAGCACCCGCAGGCGCACGCCTTCCGGTGCAGGCTGCTGCTCGATGCGAGGCGTGAAATCCGGCATGAAGTCGGGGTGCATCCAGGGTGGAGTCGCCATCCTAACTGCAGAGCCGCCTGTTGCCTGTAGGAAACGGCCGGGCTTGCGCAGCATCGCACCGGCGACTGGCGAAATCGGCGGTGCCGGGTATAAAGCACCCACCATGAGGAAATCCGCATGAGCGAGAACGCCGCCCGCCCGCAACTGCCGGACGAACGCAGCGTTCGCATCGGTGGCGCCTCAGGCTTCTGGGGCGACAGCAGCGTGGGTGCGCCGCAGCTTGTCAAGCTGGGGCAGGTCGACTACCTGGTTTTCGACTACCTCGCCGAGCTGACCATGTCGATCCTCGCGGCGGCACGCGCGAAGGACCCCAACCTCGGCTACGCGACCGATTTCGTCAGCGTGACGATGAAGGCGATCCTGAAGGACGTCGTGGCGCAAGGCATCAAGGTGATCAGCAACGCTGGCGGCGTCAACCCGCAGGCCTGCGCCCAGGCCATTGCAACGCTGGCGGCCGAACAGGGTCTGGACCTCAAGATCGCCGTGGTGCAGGGTGACGACGTGATGCCGCTCGTGCCGCAGCTGCGGCAAGAAGGCTTGACGGAGATGCAAAGCGGCGCCGAACTGCCCGCCAGGATCCTCACCGCCAATGCTTACCTGGGTGCCCTGCCGGTTCGGCAGGCGCTGGCAGACGGCGCCCAGATAGTCATCACCGGCCGCTGCGTGGACAGCGCAGTGACCCTGGGCGCCTTGATGCATGAATTCGGATGGGACGCGGCCGAGTACGACCGGCTGGCCCAGGGCAGCCTGGCCGGCCACATTATCGAATGCGGCTGCCAGGCCACCGGTGGTCTGCACACCGACTGGGAAAGCGTGCCGGATTGGGCGCACATCGGCTATCCCGTCGTCGAATGCCGAGCGGACGGCAGCTTCGTCGCCACCAAGCCGCCCGGCACGGGTGGGCGGGTAAGCCCCGCGGTGATCGCCGAGCAGATGCTCTACGAGATCGGCGATCCGCGGCGCTACCTGCTGCCGGACGTCACTTGCGATTTCAGCGAGGTCACGCTCCAGGCGGTGGGCGAGCATCGCGTGCTGGTGCAGGGTGCTCGCGGACTCGCGCCTGGGCCGGCCTACAAAGTGTCGGCCACCTACGTGGACGGGTTCCGTTGCAGCGCGCAGTTGACCATCGTGGGCCTCGACGCCGCGCGAAAGGCCCGACGCACCGGCGAGGCGATCCTCGAGCGAACGGGCGAGCTCTTCGCGCAGCATGGGTTTGCGGACTTCACGCGAACCCTGATCGAAGTCCTGGGTTCGGAGCAAGGCAATTTCGGACCGCATGCACAGAACGGCGACGTGCGTGAAGCCGTGCTGCGCGTGGCGGTGATGCATCCGCAGAAGGCAGCGCTGGAGCTGTTCGCGCGCGAGATCGCGCCGGCCGGCACGTCCTGGTCGCCGGGCACCACCGGCGCGGACGGCAGGCCGAAGCCGTCTCCAGCCATCAAGCAGTTCGCTTTTCTGCTGGACAAGCGCCGTGTTGCGCCCGCGGTGGCGATCGGCGAGTGCATCACGCCCGTGGCCGTGCCAGTGGGCCAGGCCGCTGTCCCCGCTTCCACCGCTTCCACCGCTCCCAGCCCCGCGGTCTACGAGACGGCCTCCGGTCCGACGATCGAGGTGCCGCTGATCCGTGTGGCATGGGGCCGAAGCGGCGACAAGGGCGACATCTCCAACATTGGAATCATCGCGCGCCGACCGGAGTGGCTGCCAGTGTTGCGCGAGCAGCTCACAGAAGCGCGGGTGGCGCAATGGCTGGCGCACTTGGTGCAAGGCACGGTCACGCGCTTCGACGTGCCCGGCATCCATGCATTGAACTTCGTATGCACTCGCGCGCTGGATGGCGGCGGCATGGCCTCGCTGCGCAACGATCCGTTGGGCAAAGGAATGGCGCAAATCCTGCTATCCATGCCGGTGCAAATACCAGCGAACTGGCAACTCCGGGGCGAGCATCGCTAGGCTGGCAGGAACCCTTGCACCAGCGACTGGCGCAGGTGGTCGACAAAACATTGCACGGCGCGCGGCACTTGGGGCGCCCACGGCCGGATCGCGTAGAGCCGCTCCCCGAAAAAGCCGCGCGGCTGCCATTGCGGCAGCACCTGCACCAGCTGGCGCGCACCCAGGTGCCCAGCAGCGGTGAAATCCGGCAGCAGGCCGATGCCCAGCCCGCCCAGCACGCCCTCGCGCAGTACTTCGCTGTTGTTCGCGCGCAAGGGCCCGCTGACTGGCACGCTCACGCGCTCGGCACCTTTGCGGCCGGCCTCCCGCTCGAACGACCAGCTTTGCCCCGCCGCATCGCGCAAGTACAACAGGCACTGGTGCGCCGCAAGGTCGTTGGGATGAGCCGGCGTGCCGCAGCGGCGCAGGTAATCGCTGCTCGCCACCAGCAGCGACCGGGTCTCGCACAGGGCCCAGGCGACGTGGGTGTCGGGCGGCGCATGCGTGTGGCGGATCGCCAGGTCGAAGCCTTCCTGCGCCAGGTTGACGAAGCGATCCATCAGATCAAGTTCGAGCCGGATGTCGGGAAAAGTTGTGAGAAAAGCCGCCAGCAGGGGCGCGATATGCTGGCGGCCTAGCGCCACGGGGGCAGTGACACGGACCAGGCCGCGCGGTGTGCCCGCGAGGTCCTTGATGCTGGAAAAGCTTTGTTCGATGCGGGTGAAGGCCCCCTGAGTCTCGTCGACCAGCTGCTGCCCGGCCTCCGTGAGACCCACCGATCGCGTGGTCCGCCGCACCAGCGGCACGCCCGCCGCCCGCTCCAGCTCGGCGATGCGCATGCTGACTGACGCCTTGGACACGCCCAGGCGGCGCGCTGCCTGGGTGTAGCTGCGGGTTTGGGCCAGCACCGTGAGCAGGTGCAAGTCCGAGAACACGGGGGTGGCGAGAGTAGTCATCGACGTAACTGTTCAGTAAATTGAACAATGTAATCAGGTTTTGGCTATTTGCAAAGGATCCGGGCAGGCATAGACTTCTCCGCAGTCAACTCCCGAGAAAGCATCCGCATGAACGCCCCCGACAAGACCCTGGCGCAAGCCGCCACCGCATCGATCGAACACTGGATTGCCGGCAAAACGGTGCCCGGCCAGAGCGGCCGCCGCGCCGACGTCTTCAATCCCGCCACCGGCGTCGTGACGGGCAAGGTGTCCCTGGCGAATAGCGCCGAGGTCGACGCGGCCGTTGCCGCCGCGCAGGCTGCGTTCCCGGCCTGGGCCGACATGCCCCCGATCCGCCGCGCGCGGGTGATGTTCAAGTTCCTGGAGCTGGTGAACCGCGACCGCGATGCGCTGGCCCATGCGATCACCGCCGAGCACGGCAAGGTTTTCACGGATGCGCAGGGCGAAGTGTCCCGTGGCATCGACATCATCGAGTTCGCCTGCGGCATCCCGCAGCTGCTCAAGGGTGACTACACCGATCAGGTGTCCACCGGCATGGACAACTGGACGATGCGCCAACCCCTCGGTGTGGTGGCCGGGATCACTCCGTTCAACTTCCCCGTGATGGTGCCCATGTGGATGTACCCGGTGGCGATCGCCGCAGGGAACTGCTTCATCCTCAAGCCCAGCCCGCTCGATCCTTCAGCGTCGCTGATGATGGCCCGCCTGCTGAAGGAGGCGGGGCTGCCCGATGGCGTGTTCAACGTTGTGCAGGGCGACAAGGATGCGGTCGATGCGCTGCTCGAGCACCCCGGCGTGAAGGCGATCTCGTTCGTCGGCTCCACGCCCATCGCGCAGAAGATCTACGAAACAGGCGCCCGTCACGGCAAGCGTGTTCAGGCGCTGGGCGGCGCCAAGAACCATATGGTGGTGATGCCCGACGCCGACATGAACCAGGTGGTCGATGCGCTGATCGGATCGGCCTTCGGCTCCGCCGGTGAGCGCTGCATGGCGATCTCGCTGGGCGTGCTGGTGGGCGACGCCGCGGACCGCGTCATGCCCTTGCTTGCCGAGCGCACCCGGCAACTGAAGATCAAGAACGGCACCGAGCTCGATGCCGAGATGGGTCCCATCGTCAGCGCCGCCGCTGCGAGTCGCATCACCGGCTACATCGGCCAGGGCGAGAGCGAAGGCGCGAAGCTGGTGGTCGACGGCCGCAAATTCGAGGCCGCGAAGGCCGGCGCCGGGTGCGACAACGGCTTCTGGATCGGCGGTACGCTGTTTGACAACGTAACGCCCGATATGAAGATCTACAAGGAAGAGATCTTCGGCCCGGTGCTGGGCTGCGTGCGCGTGAAGGACCTCGCCGCGGCGGTGGATTTGGTCAACTCGCACGAGTACGGCAACGGCGTTTCCTGCTTTACGAGCGATGGCAACGTGGCGCGCGAGTTCAGCCGCCGCGTCCAGGTTGGCATGGTGGGCATCAACGTGCCGATTCCGGTGCCGATGGCGTGGCACGGTTTTGGCGGCTGGAAGAAGAGCCTGTTCGGCGACATGCACGCCTACGGCGAGGAAGGCGTGCGCTTCTACACCAAGCAAAAGTCGATCATGCAGCGCTGGCCCGAGAGCATTTCCAAGGGCGCCGAGTTCGTCATGCCCACGGCAAAGTAAGCGCGCCGCAGTAAGCTCGACGGATGTCCGACACCTCTTTTGACTTTGTGATCATCGGGGCCGGCACCGCCGGCTGCCTGCTGGCCAACCGACTCTCCGCCGATCCTTCGAAACGGGTCCTGCTGCTCGAGGCCGGGCGCAAAGACGACTACCACTGGATCCACATTCCAGTCGGCTACCTTTATTGCATCGGCAACGCGCGCACCGACTGGCTCTACAACACCGAGCCCGATGCCGGCCTGAACGGACGGCAGCTTCGCTACCCGCGCGGCAAGACGCTGGGTGGTTGCTCCAGCATCAACGGCATGATCTACATGCGCGGCCAGGCCCGCGATTACGACAGCTGGGCCCAGGCCACGGGCGACGCCGGTTGGAGCTGGCAGAACTGCCTGCCCGCGTTCAAGAAGCACGAGGACTACTACAAGGGCGCGGATGCAGCTCACGGCGCGGGCGGCGAATGGCGCGTGGAGCGTCAGCGCCTGCGTTGGGACATCCTGGACGCATTCGCGAAGGCTGCGCAGGAGTGCGGCATCCCACACACCGAGGACTTCAACCGCGGCGACAACGAAGGCGTTGGCTACTTCCAGGTGAACCAGAAAGGCGGCTGGCGCTGGAACACGGCGAAGGCCTTCCTGCGGCCGACCTGCTATGGCCGACCCAACTTCGAAATGTGGACTTCGGCGCAGGTGATGCGTCTCGTCGTTGAGCAGCAGCCGGACGGTAGCAAGCGTTGCACCGGTGCCCATGTGTGGACGGGTAACGAAATGGTCACCGTCAGTGCCGCACGGGAGGTGATCCTCAGTGCCGGCAGCATCGGCTCACCGCAGATTCTGCAACTCTCGGGGATCGGCCCGGCTGAGCTGCTCGCTCAACATGGCATCCCCGTGCTGCACGAGGTGCCCGGTGTGGGCGAGAACCTGCAGGACCACCTGCAGATCCGCGCGGTGTTCAAGGTCAACGGGGTGACGACACTGAACACGCTGGCCAACAGCTGGTGGGGGAAATTGAAGATCGGCCTCGAGTATGGATTCAAGCGCAGTGGTCCGATGAGCATGGCGCCCTCGCAGCTCGGCGCTTTCACACGCAGCTCGCCCGACTTTGCCTATCCCAACATCGAATACCACGTTCAGCCGCTCAGCCTCGATGCGTTCGGCGAGCCGCTGCACTCGTTCAATGCCTTCACCGCCAGCGTCTGCAACCTCAACCCGACCAGCCGAGGCAGCGTGCGCATCCGAAGCAGCAAGTTCGAGGATGCGCCGGCGATCGCGCCCAATTACCTGAGCACGCCCGAAGACCGCAAGGTGGCCGCCGACTCGCTGCGGGTGACGCGGCGCATCGTCGCGCAGCCCGCGTTGGCAAAGTACGAACCCCAGGAATGGAAGCCCGGGCTGCAGTACCAGAGCGACGAAGAACTGGCGCGGCTGGCCGGCGACATCGCCACCACGATCTTCCACCCGGTGGGCACCACGAAGATGGGTCGCGACGACGACCCGATGGCGGTGCTCGACTCACGCTTGCGTGTGCGCGGCATCGCCGGCCTGCGCGTGGTGGACGCGGGCGCCATGCCGACCATCACGAGCGGCAACACCAACTCGCCGGTATTGATGATGGCCGAGAAGGCTGCGGGGTGGATCCTCGAAGCCGGCGCGCGGACCGTCTAGAACCGGCGGCTGAGCGACAGCGAGATGTCGTCGATTCGCAGTCTTGGTTGATGCACCGTGCCGACCGGCACTCCGGCACGATACAGCGTGGCCGACGGACTCGCCCTTTGTTCCGTGCGGGTCCAGCCGGCGGTCCAGCGCCACGTTTCTCCTTTGAACAGCGCCAGCCGCAAGCTGAGTTCGTTGCGGCGCCCGCCACGCAGGACCGACGCATCGTAGACGCCGACGTAGTCGATCGACAGCCTGTGCCGCGCGCTTGTGCGCCACTCCGCTTCAGCCTCGAACTTCACGGGACCTTCCCCTAGAGGCAAAGCCCACGCCGGGCTGCGCCAGCGCACTCCCGGCAGCGCCAGCGATGAAGCTTCGTCCAAGCTCCCGGCAAGCGAAGTCGGCTCGATGGCCCGTCGCGCATGCAACCACCCCAGACCCAGCCATGCCTCCCCCCAAGCCGCCGGCGCCAGCGGCCGCCAACGCAGGGTCACTTCGGCTTCGCGGTGGCCAGTCAAACTCGACACCGGTTGAGCGGCTTGCGTTTGGCCTTCGTAGTCCAGCCGGCCCTGCGCAAAAGATGCCTCGGCGGACAGGGCGCCCGAGTCCTGGACGGCCATCTGCGCACTGAGCTTGATGCGAGGTAGATAGCCCTTCTCGGTCAGCAGCCGACCGCCGCCAGGTGACGACTCGGTCAGCGTTCTATGCAGCACGCCGGCCGACGCGCTCCATTCGATCGGCGCTGTCTGCGCGTTTGCGCATGTCCATGCGTTCGCCCCCAGGACGAGAGCACACAACCACTTCCCGCCGTTGGGCGGCCCCGCCGTCCAGGTCATGGCTACAGGAGCGTCTTGAGTTCGGCGATGGTGGCCGAACTGGTCGCTTCGAATGCGCCGTCGCCGTTGGCGTCGACCTGGAGGGCGACGCCCCCATTGCTGTCGATGGTCGCCACCAACTGGGAGTTGGCTGCTCCGACCACCTTCACAACCCCTGCGGTCACCGCACCCGTGCCCCCATTCCAGACGACCGCCGTCGGGGTGGTGATGGTGTAGCTGCCACCCGCGGGCCCGATGCGAGTGCTGTCGGTTTCGACGCTGGCGGACAGACTGCCGCTGACCGTTACGCCGTTGACCGAAACTCGCTGCGTGTAATTCCTCGTTGTGGTCGTTAAAGTGCCTGCGGCGGTCGTGAGGCGGCTCGTGATGGCCGCGCCCGTGGCGATCACCACCACCGAAGTGCTCGATGCGACAGCGATGTCCATGCGCGCGTCGCCGGAGGTGACGACGGTCGATCCACCCGACTGCACCGAGAGGTTGTTGGCTGTCGTGGCCAGCACCAGCTGGGCCGGTATCGACATGAGGCTACCGCTGACGACGGCGATGGACAAGCCCCCGTTCAACGTAGCGTCCGCACCGTCCGAATTCATCCGGCACGCGTTGTAGGTGACATTGAGACTGTCACCGGCGGACAGGCCGTTGGTACTGGCGATGCCGCCGCTCACGGTCAGGGAGCCGCCGAGGGCGCACGCAAACGTGTCGTTGATCACGATGCCCACAGGCAATGTCGCCGCGCGCGCCGCAGCCAGTTCCACGCTCATGCGGGCGGCTTGGGCAATCAGTATCAAATTGCTGTGGACGGGCGTGCTGGCCGCATTGACCTGGACGCCGGTGACGATGCCGGCGCCGCTCTGGGTGGCAGAGGTGTTCTGCACGCTGTTCAGTGCATTGGCCGCAACGGGTTTGGCGTTGTCCTGCGTGATCACCACGGCCTGAGGTGTTGCCGGGACCGGCGCGGCGCCACCCCCGCCCCCGCCACACGCCACCAACAGGCCGGTCGCAACCAGCCCAAGCGCGCGAAAATTCGCATTCATTTGTAATACCCTCTCTGTTTCAAGCGCACGCTGGATAGTGGGCGCAGGGAAATATAGCACCGGGTTCGAGCAGTCCCCGTCCGTGGCAGCCCGACCGGTCAGGGCGGGAAAATCCTGATGCACTGCAGCAGTGCGTGGGCTAGAGTGCGTCCACTCGTATGCGGACGTGTAGCGTCTGCGAGGGCGAGGGACCGAGGAGACAAACCCAAAATATCGAATAGATTTCGTTTCAGGCGTCCCACGAGATGTCGTTTACAAGGCGCCGCTGATCGCGGCGCCTTTTTTATTTGTGCCCAATTCACCGCTGAGCTCGGCGCCCGGCCCTCTGTGCCCGCCACATTGAACCGGGCGCGGCGGATAATAAGTTTGATCATGGATGACATCGTCCGCCAAGCCATCGCCAAGTGGCCCAACGTGCCGCACTGCTACGGGTGGCTGGGCCTGGACGCGCGCGGCAACTGGTACATGCGCGACGACCGCACGCAGGCCGCCGGCGCTTTCCCGCAAAGCAAGGGCTCGGTGCTGCGGCACGAAAAACTAATCGAGTTCATCCACCGCAACTACGACCACGATGCACAAGGGCAGTGGTACTTCCAAAACGGACCCCAGCGCGTGTATGTGGAACTCGAAGTCGCCCCGTTCGTCTGGCGGCTGGGTCCGGGTCACGGCGTCGCAGCGCACACGGGCCAAGCTGCCGAACCTCGGCGCTGCTTGATGGATGAAGCGGGCCGTTTGTACCTTGACTGCGACTTGGGTTTCGGCCTCGTGCACACGCTCGATGTGGGCCAAGCGGCCGACGCCATCGAGCAGGGCTTATGGACCCCAGAGGAAATTGCCGCCGCCGAATTGCCCGGACGCTTTGGCTACGTGCGCAGTCCGTCCGAGCTACGACAGACGTCGGCAATCGCTTAAAAAAAAGAAAGGCCGGTCAGTGACCGGCCTTTTCGCTAGACGCAAATTACTTCGACGCGTTCACCATGTATTCCACGGCCGCCTGCACCTCGGCGTCCGGCGCGTTCGAGCCGCCCTTCGGCGGCATGGCGCCCTTGCCCTTCAGGGCCGACTGCATCATGGCAGGCATGCCCTGCTTGATCCGCGGCGTCCACGCGGCCTTGTCGCCGAGCTTGGGCGCATTGGCGGCACCGGTTGCGTGGCAGGCGAAGCAGGCCTGCTTGTAGAGAGCCTCTCCGCCGGCTGCAGCTCCTGCTACCGTGGTTTGTGGTGCTGCCGCAGGCGCGGCCGCCGCGACGGGAGTCGCCGGCGCAGCCAATGCAGCCGGCATGGCAGCGGGCGTGGCAGTTGCCGCGGCTGAAGCGGCAGCCGTCGGCGCCGCCGACGCAGGCGCGATCGGCTCCGCGAACTTTGCACCGCTGGCGTTGGCCATGTAGGCGACGGCCCGGGCGATTTCAGTGTCGTTGAAATCGCCGCCGCCCTGTGCTGGCATCGCGCCCTTGCCCTTGAGTGCGGACTGCACCAGCACGTCGAAGCCGGTACGGATGCGCGCAGCCCACGCCGGGGCATCGCCGACCTTCGGCGCGCCGGCAGCACCGGGCGTATGGCAGGCGGTGCACTGGGCCTTGAAGACTTCCTCGCCGCCCTTGAGTGGGCGGTTGGCATCGCGGATCTCGACCATGCCGACCTTGCGGATACGCTCGGCCACGCCCTTTTCGGTATCTTGCGCCGTCACACCGCCCAGCGCCTGGCTCTCTGCCTGCGTGCTACCGGCCGGCTTGTTCTCTGCGACCACATAGGCCACCAGGCCGATAATTATCAAAACAGGAACGACGAATGCGAAGAGGACAGCAAGAAGCAGCTGTTTCGGGGTCTTGATCGGGCCGGTGTGGGCTTCTTCCTGCGTGCTATCGCTCATGGCGTCCTCAAAGTGTTCGGGGCGTAAAGATTAACCTTTGATTATAGCCAGCGGGTGTGGTCATACCGTTGGGCGGGCAGACTTCAAACGAGGGCTTGCCGCTTCGGAGATAATGCACGTTCGCATTCCGACATATGCGGCTGTAGCTCAGTGGATAGAGTATTGGCCTCCGAAGCCAAGGGTCGTGGGTTCGATCCCCGCCAGCCGCACCAATCATCGTAGCCCCGCGCCCAATGACGACACGTTGTCGATAACCCTATCGGCATCTCGATTCACGAAATTTTCAAGGCACGGCGGATCCCGTGCCTTGAACCGTGCCAATTCAGTGCCAGCAGCTTTCGACTCCGTCCGAGGTCGATGAGTATTGGTCTCGTGCCTGCATGACCTTCTCAACGTTTTTTGGTGGTTTTAGGCGGAATCGCGGCCTTTTCATCCACTCGCTCCAACAACTCCGGCAAATCGATCTTGAAGTAGATGCAGAGCGTGTCCAGAACGGCCAGCTCCACTCGCTCTGCGGTTTCGTAATACAGCCGCGTCAATGTGCCTCTGTTGAGGCCCGTGTCTCGAGACACGTCGCTGATCTTGAGCTTGCGCTCACCCAGTAGCCTTGCGAAGTTGCAGCGAATCATCTATTACAAGTCATTTTGATCTCTAGAAGACCATTTCGGCCTACCAATGCACAAACATGCGCTAGAATGATCTGCAGGAGATCAAAATTATGCACGCGCAACTTAACCTGCAGTGTATTCCCAGCGAAGGCTATAGCTGCGGCCGATCCATAACGCCGGCTGGTCGGCGAAGGGGCATCTAATGGGAAGCGTCCGCGCAAGACAAGATACCGGCGCGCTGTTTCTTGACTTCACCTATATGGAGGAGCGCTTCCGTGAGCAGACGGGACTGCAAGACTCCCCGGTCAATCGCAAGCGACTGGAACGCCGCCTTGCTCGCATCGAAGCTCAGATTGCCGCCGGGACGTTTGACTATGACAAGACGTTCGGCAAATCCAGGACGCCACGAGCTCCACAGCGATGCCCAAGCCCGACCATGCTGGCCAGGTCGGAAACGGAGCGCGACTCACTTCGAGTCCCGACCTTCTTCGAGTTTGGGACTCAATGGCTTTCGGAAAATGAAGTGCAGTGGCGGCGCAGCTATCAGATTACGCAACGCGGTGCATTCGATAAATACCTGAATCCGCATTTCGGGTCAAAGGTTATCAGCCAAATTTTGAAGGCAGATATTCTCGCGCTCCGATTGGAGCTGAGCAAATTGCCTGGACGGCAAGGGCCGGCCCTGTCAGCTCGCCGGATCAACGCGGTGATGAAACCCCTACGTCAGATCCTCAATGAGGCGGCAGACCGGTACAACTTCTCAAGTCCGTTCCGAAACATCAAACCACTCAAGATGAAGCGCAGCGAAGTCATGCCGTTTTCACTTGACCAGGTTCAGATCCTTCTTGCCGCTGTCCGAGACGATTATCGCGATTACCTCACGGTTCGTTTCTTTACTGGGATGCGCTCTGGGGAAGTGCACGCACTTAAATGGAACAACGTCGATTTCGCACGTCGACTAATCTTTGTGCGCGAATCCTTGTCCCTGGGCGAGGACGACGAGCTCAAAACGGCAGGCAGCCATCGGGACATCCACATGAGCCAGGTTGTTCACGACGCGCTCAAGACACAGCACGCGCTTGCAACAAACTCCGCCTACGTCTTCACAAATACAATTGGTGGTCCGGTAGACAACAAGAATTTCGTCAACCGTGTTTGGAATCCACTGCTCGATAAATTGGGCTTGATAAGGAGACGCCCATATCAAATGCGGCATTCCGCCGCAACGTTTTGGCTTGCGTCGGGTGAGTCGCCGGAATGGATTGCACGGCAGCTTGGACATACAACCACGGAAATGCTCTTTCGGGTGTATAGCCGATACGTGCCAAACTTGACCAGGCAAGATGGTACGGCAATGGACAGACTGTTGTTATCTGCATTTGCCCCCGGAGTGCCGGGCGCATCCAGCACTGCACTCTTCGAAAACCGGGGTAGCGCCGATGTGGGCTGAAGGAGGGTCTCTGCGGTAACGCTACAACTTCGACGACGGAGAGGTTTCGCCCCGCACGTCTGACGGAGCTATTTCCGGGACAGACTCGACGTGAGAACCTTTTTCATGTCCTCGTAGACTCGGTCGTCCAGCTCGCCCTCAAGAAATGGCTTGCATTCGTATTTCCCGAGAGATCGATTGGCAAGATACACCTCGTACATACAAAGCTGGGCGAAACTGCCAGTTGCTTCGAACTCTGAGTCCCGCAGATACCCACTCGCCGTAAAGGTGCCCGCCCCTTGAACTGCGAATGTGGGCTGTGCGCGCATGAAATCGTGGACCAGTACAAAGGCGTTCCCGTCAATAGACTTGCCGACTCTTAGTTCCCACACCCCGCTAGTGCGCCGCCCTGCATTGACCTCTCGCAGTTCATCCTCCACTGCGGAAAAGCGGACGCCAGATCCCTTCGCTGCAGCGTAAAGCTTGGTGAATGCCTTGTCGACCCGCTCTTGCATCCTAAGAAGTGTGGTTTCCATGCCGCGCTCACGATCACTGCGCCTCGCTTCGTGCGCGAGTAGCGCATTTTGGGCTCTTGCGGCGTCCCCTAATTCTTCGGATGAGCCCGCTGCGACTGACGCTGGCCTCGGTGAGGGCGCGCTGTTGTAGATCGGTTGCGCCATGACGATCGCCATGTTCTTCGAACGTTCTTCCTCGAGAGAAAGGCCTCGCGGAGAATCCGCGGCGGGCTCCTTGCCCGCCGCAACCTGAAGGCCGCCACCGGGACCCAAGCCTTCGGATCGCCCCGCTCTGTCGCACGCTCCTGACGCAGCTGCTAGGACAAGCAGGAGCATTCGTGCGATCAGCCGGGTGCGTGTCATTGGTGAGGTTGCTAAGTAGTTCGCTAGCCGAAGATCGATGGACAGATTTCAACATGTCACGATTAGTGTGTCAACTATTAGTGTGTTCACGTTTGGAGCACATTGGCTGACTATCTGCGCGTGAAATTAACTCTCCGCGCTCGATTTGGTGCTCGCGTAAAGGAATGGCGTCAGGCCACCGGCCTTTCGCAAGAGGCATTCGCGGACAAGTGCGGATTTGCTCGCACCTATATGAGCCGTATTGAGACGGGCATCGCTAACCCTTCGTTGGACGCGATCGAGGTCCTCGCCTCCGGGTTAGGCTGCTCTGTTGGCGAGCTATTCGCAGGGCTTTAGATAAGCGTTGGGCCCAATGTTCTTCCATGCGTTTAAGTCCGCGCGGATCTGGTATTGATCCCCGCTCTCACCGGTTGACGCGCATCGCGCCGTGCGCCAGAATAAGCTAGGCGTAGTTCTGCTTGTGATGGCTCGCTCGAAGCCTAGACTCAGAGGCGCTATGTGAGGATCTTGTTGGCCTGATCCAAGAGCTTCATCCGACCTTCCCGCTCCCTGCCTTCAGATCGGCTAGTGCATGTGCACGGCACAAGCGGACAAACGCCTTCGCCACTCCGCGGGCGAGGTACCAACGAGGCGGCGAGGCACAGAGCCCGGCGCTGTTGCCTATAGCCGCACAATGTCCCAGGTGTTCCTGCAAATCCCTGACTCAATCTTTTCGAAACGCGATTCGTGCAGGGCGAAGCAAAGCAAATGTGTCGGCCGAGAGAACCCCACGTACATCATTTTGGCGGACTGCCGAACGAGGTCGTGCATCTTGTCGCCTAGCGGTTGCCCATGGAATTGGGGGGCCAGCCGTTCGGACTCATAGCTTCCACCACCGCCTTTTTCATAGAACGTCTCCATATAGAGGGTCGCGGTGTGAGTCTCGCCCTTGACTCGGTGAACGGTTGCCACTTCCACGCGAACGCCGTCATGCGTCAAGACGTTGCGCTCCACTGGCTGTGAATTCGTCCCAGTTGCGGCCGGGACGACCTCTAGGTCCCCAAACACAAAGTCCTTGCTAGCCTCGACTTGCCGGCCGAACACCTTGCAAAATGCGGGCATCTGGTCGCGGATGTCCTGAAGGACTCCGCCTAGGTCGCCCTTGGCAATCCCCAGGCACCACCTGTACAAGTTGGCCTGATAAGCTTGCCAGGCGTTAGGATGGCCTGTCATCAGAAACTCGCGCATGCTGTGCCTGACGTAGTGCGCGCCTGCTAAGTCCTTCGCCTTCTCCAGTCGCAGGACCGTTAGCAGCGCGTCGGCGATGGACTTTTCAATCGGCGCGAAGGAGTCGGCGCCCTTCACCGAAAGTGCCAGGTGACTCGCAAGCACGACATGTTCGGCGCTTTCGCGTGTCGCACCCCTCGTGTACGAGGCGTGATAGTCGGGCAGGCGCGTCTTGGTGGGCTCGGCTTTCGTCGCCCAACCCACTGCCTTACACCGGGTCTGGGCCGTCAGCGACAGGAGCTTCGCATCCGCTAGCTCGCGCACTATGCTAGCGAAGCGTTGGATAACGCCCGATCGGGTCGCATCGGAATAGACGATGAATCGAGGCTTGATCATGACCGATGAACCGTCGGGATTTGTTTGCCGCCCATCGATGCGGATGGGGCTGATGGCAAATGCGCTCACGACGCTGGCAAGCATCGGACCCAGCCGGTAGCTGCCGTTCAGCTCCAACACCACTTCGCGACTTGTCCAGAAGTCGCCCGCCGCGCTGGACTTACCGTCAAAGATTGCCTGGTTCCTGTCCCCGATGCGCTGGAACCCAACCCGGCTTGTCCCCGCGTCAAAGAACGTATCCTCCAGCAACTCGTACTGATGGCGCTCCATGTCCTGCATCTCATCCACGAACACGTGGGCGAAGCGCCGTTGGAGCAGCGGCTTGAGCAGCGCATTTCTGGAGAGCGCCACGCGCGCGAGAAAGTACGCGTCGTCATAGCAGAGAACTCCGGACTTCATTATGGATAGCTTGAAGGCACGAACCCACTCGCCCACCCGGGCTCTCTCCGAGTCGGTCCAGTCGTTGTAGTTCTGCGGCTTCGTATTGCCTCGAGGCTTCCTGAACTCGATGGCTTTCCCGCCGTAACCATCGGTCAGTACATCCTTGGCGCCCACCCAGGACCATCGAATTTTCTTGACGTTCGCCTTCAGAAACCGGCGAGCGTTCTTGTTTTCCTGGACGGTGAAATTCTTGATGGCGAACGGTGGCTCGGCGAACCGCTGCTCATGGACTGCGTCGTCGATGTGCACGGGCGCCTTTCGGTACCGGTTTGTGAAATAGGGGATCGCCAGGAACTCGTCCACAAAGCGCTGGATGGTTCCCACGAAGTTCGGGTAACGAAACAGCTGGGTGCAGTGCGGACCGATCCGGCCGCAGATTTCGTCGATGGCGGCGTTGGTGTGCGAGATGACCAGGATGCCGGCCCCGTCCTGCCTTGGCAGGTGGCGGTCTAGGATCAGGAGCTTCGCGAGCAGGGCCGTCGTCTTGCCGCTGCCGGGAACTGCGACCAGGTCAAGGGTCCCCATTTCCCTAATGAAGCGCCGCCGCTCCTCGTCGAAGGACTGGCCTGCGGGCAGAAGAATCCGCTCCGCATAAGCGATGTCGTCACTGAAGAGGTGGAAGTCCGCAGGCATACTGGATGGCTTGGACCAGGTAGGCTACATGAGGATCTGCGTGCAACTTGGCGCCGTCGATCTCGCCCTTGGCTATCGCTTGCGCCAAGCGCGCAGAGATTTCAGTCTTGGCCAGCGTGCGGCGCTGGAGCTTGCCGGATAGGGTCGCCTCGAAGTCGGTCCAATCTGTTTTGCTGTGCACGGCCTTGGCGATCTCGGCGAACTTGGCGCCGAAGGTTATCGACCTCCAGAGGCAATATTCCAAAGTCCACTGGGGGGCGACGAAGGACAGCACACACTGACCGTTGTACTTAGCCGCTTTGCTGGCCACGGCCGCCTTGAGCCGCGCCTTGTCCCCTGAGACTGGTCCATCCTCTTCCTGCGGCGGAATGTCGGCGTCAGTGACGACCGCGATGGGCTTAGTGAAATGAGGTTCGTTCCTGCGCTTGAAGATGTTGGTGTAGGGAATGAAGGCCAAGCTACTCACGTTGATGACCGCCACCCCCGCCGCCGTTAGGTTGTAGCCGGCCAGTCGCGCCAGTTCGTGCATCAGTAATTCCTCAGACCAGCCCTCCACCAGGATTGCGCCCTTCGAGAAGAACAGGTTGGCCTTTGTCACATCGAGGAACCGCTCGAGGAAGGCGTAGTCGTCGAAGCCGAGTTCCGTATGTTCGGCCCCCATCGGAAACGCATTGCCGCTGCCGCAGATCACCAGGTTCTCGAGCCTGAGTTTTGAGCCGATGTTCGGGCTGTGCGTGGTCAAGATCAGTTGAACTTCCGTTTTCTGCTGGAAAGTCTCGATCGCCTGCATCTGAGCTTGGGGATGCAGGTGCGCTTCGAGCTCCTCGACCAGTCCCAGTCGCAACCCCGTCCAGTTTTCCTTGTTAAGGTGCACTAGCTCGGACGCCATGAACAGGCGGTTAAGCGTTCCGAGGCCGGGCCGAGTCTCGCCCTGAATCGAGAGCTCAAGCTTCTCGAGGAGGCTCCTCAGTTGCGCGCGCTCGGTTACCGCCAAGCCTGTCTTGCTGCCGTGTTGGTAAAGCGCGCCGATGTATGCGTCGATCCGATCCTTCAGGGCCTTCCCAAGCTGGTCATCGATCGCCGCACCCGTGTGATCGGTCCCCTCGAAGTACCCTTCGATGGACCCGTTGAACGCCGCAAGCAACTTCAGCAGAACATGATCTGGACCTTTGTTCTTGAAGGCCTCGTGTCCCACGAGGATCTGGGACAAGCGGGAGTTCTTGCGCGCGACGAGTTCTTCTTCGGCGTCGCGAAGGGGCTTTAGGTAGGTGACCTTCAGGTACTCCCTCGCTTCCGGGCTGAGCGACTTCCCGTGCGCATCTGCGCCCGCTCGAACTTCGTAAGGGAGAATCTGACCATTTGCGGGGTTCCTGCGGACATCGAGGTTGAGGCAAAGCAAGGGGCTGAGCTTTCCCTCCCTTGTCTCCCACGAGAGGAATTCGGTGAAGTTCTTCCCCTCGTCAAGGTCGATGCCAGACAGAACCAGTTCGATGCGCAGCCGCTGCTGGCCCGCATGAAAGTCGTCATCTTCGACCCGGACCCAATCGTAGCTGTGGGTCTTAAGCACGAATCGAATCGCATCGATGATCGCGGACTTCCCAGAGTCGTTCTCTCCAACAAGCACATTTAGGCCCGAATTGAAGTTCAATCGAAGGCTGGGTTTCTGCAGGGAGAATTCCTCGTCCCCGCCAAATTTCCTAAAGTTCCACAATTTGAGCGTCGATAGATGCACGGGTATTGGTCCGAAACGGTGGCCCTTAAAGGCTAGTGCATGTTAACCCTAGCTTCGGACAGCAACGGGAGGGCGGCAGCTAACGACCCGAATCGGACATTTGGAGTTGTACGTAGCGGCCACCACTTAACAACGATCGAAAGAGCTTGTCGGGGGCGCACCGGCAGTGCTCGCCGAAGAAGAATATGCGAGCCGATGTAGAGTTGGATCCAATCACGCAGCGAGGTATTTGCCATGGCAAAGGTGTTTGGTAAGAAGCGGCTGGTCGAAGTTTCATCCGACATAAATGCCCTCCAGCTTGCCGAGAAAATCGCCGAAGAGACGTTGGACGAAGCTCGCAAGGCATACGACGCGCAATACGAGCGCGCGCTGAAATTCGTAACGTTGCTAGCGAGCGGCGCGGGAGCTGGGACCATATTCCTAATGGGGAAGCTCGAAACAAATGGGCTTCCCAGACAATTCTGGCCGCTCGCTGTGTTTCTTTTTTGGTGGTTTGCAATCGCCAGCTATGTTTTGCTGTTCGGCGCCGCGTCGCGTCAACTCAGTGCGGGCACGAGCGGAGCGGCGATTCGCGACACCTTTTTAGCAAACGTCGAGACTCATGGCAAGGAGAGCGATGCGCTTTGGCACACTCGATGGAGCCAGAACGCCTCTGTGACGAAGCAAATCGACGAATACGCCCTGGCTACCAGCGCCAGAGCGCGCGCGATCAGTAGGGGCTACAAAGCGTTCGTTGCATCCCCCCTTGTCGGCTTGACAGCTTTCTTGGCCGTATTCATCCGGTTCTAATGAGGCGGTCGGGCGAGGTCCGCCGTGCTCTGTGTCGATCGGCACCTGATCGATGGGCTCGGGTCGGGCGGGGACGGGTGGGTTGGCCATGATCGTCTAAGCCTTACTTGCGCTCGCGAGGCTGGGGAGCGTCGCGTCGGAGGGGGACTTGCTCAATTGGACGCGGATCAACCGGCACAGGTGGATTTGAAGCAGTAATCACGGAAAATCCTCGTCGCTGGAGATCGGCGTATTTTCCTCCCGGCTGAGCTGGAGAACAAGTCCTATAAGCGATCCCGACCTACGGGCGCCCTAGCAGCCCGCCGACTGAACCGGGAGACGACTGCTTCTGGTCGAGGCTGTGTGAAAACTCGGAATCACGACGATTTCGGGGGTCGCCCCACCCTTACCTGAAGGCCGATCGGCGCGTACGGAGCGATCTAGAAGGTCGACTTGCGAGCTGGCAACCATCACGCCGAGTTTTCACACAGCCTCGGCCGTAAGCAGCCATTTTGGAGGAGGGCAATAGCTGCAATGCGCCTAGAGCGGTCGCCTTCAGACGTCAAGCCCGGCGTCGTAGAGGCCCCTCACTCCTTACGGTATGGTGCTAGTAGAGAGCCGGATCCAGTCGATAGCGGCTCATAACGGAGTTGACAGACAGCGAAGCGATGGCGCCGTCTGCGGTCACTGTCATCCAGGCAAGGTTTTCTCCGCGACCGCCACCCACATCTATGACCTCAGCTACTTCCTGCGTCCGAATGTCGACCAAGATCACAAAGCCATCGTCCGCGCCCACTGCCAATAGCCGTGAATCGGACGTTCGCGACAGGCACAGCAAATGTCGGGTCGGAAGGGCGGCAACGAGGGCTTGGTACTCGTCAGGAGCCGAATACTTAGATAAGACGCTGTCGGGGTCGTCCAGGTATTCCATAGCCTCTGCCCGACCAAGCCCCACTTCTCGCAAGTGACTGTAGGTGTCGGCGTGGTTAGTGGCTACTCGGCTTAAGTCAAGCCATCCGCGCTGGGCGAACGTCGCAAGATCGAGAAAGTCGATTCGGCCCGCCGCCGCAGAAACGGCGAGCATGCCGTGCCCCGACAGCACTTCGGCGTCATACGTTGGAAGGTGGTGCCCAAGATCAACTTGCCGAGCCTCATGCCCAATTGCGGAAAGGGTCACCACAGTCAGCGTCCCATTGCTGCAGCACAGCACCAATCTGTCATCGTCGATCCAAGTTGCGCCGTGGAAACTCCGCCGGTGATTGCTGGCCGGCACTTTTGTGCTGAGTGCACCTGTCGCTGACAAGTCCATCACGGAGAAAGAGTGCAGCCCAAACGCGGCGACTCGGGTTCCAGATGGGGATACTTCGAGTCCGGCAGCGTTTTCGACGCCGTGATCCCCGATCGCACGAAGGCCCGCACTGTCCTTCCAATGCAGGGTGCCGGATGCGTCTGCGATCAGTATGCAGTGGGCAGTCACAGCCAAGCCCTCGACATCATCCGGAACTTTCGCCACGAATTCAGATTCAAGTCCTCGGAACATCAGGACTTGGGACCCCTCGTAGTAAAGAACGGAGTCCAACAACGGGCACATTCGGCTTATGCGTGAGGCGGGGTGAGTGAAGATCGTACTTGCTGTCAGTTTGCTACGGGGCAAGTCGGAGAATCTCACGCCCTTCGACAAGCTCGTGTACTGCCATGGCCTTTGCCGCGCGGAGGTCTGTGCGATTAGGGCAGCCGTTGCCTCTGAAAAGACTTCAGGCGCGTGCATGTCGTAACGAAGCATGTGCTTGCACAAAGCCCGCGTGAATCTGCTGTTACCATCCGGACCGTCGCCCGCCTCATCACCTGCGCTTGTGGAATAGGCGATGAGCAGGTCGTGGGCCGCCGCAGCCTTGTTGTACACCTCCCGATTTTCTCGCACTAGGTCTGAGAGCGCGGACGCGTCGGATGGGAGCGACGTGTCGACGCTGCCCCTGCACATATCCAGAACGACTAGAGATGGGCCCGCGCAAGCGGACGTTGCTTCAACGATTCTTTGCAGCGAGATGCCAGCAAACCCCAGCGTCCCTGGGCTGACTCGACTCGGAAAATCGCTTGGAAGGAAATAGGCGGCGCCAGACACCTCAACGCCATGGCCGGCAAAATACGCGATCTTAAAAACAGGGTTCCCATTGCGCCCTGCCCGCTTAATCTCTGCCTCGAATGCTGCAATGGCTTGCTCGATTCCGCGCAGATCGCCCACTTCTGGCACTACCACGGAGAAGCTGCGCGCTGCCAACGTTTTCTGGAAAAGCTGCGCATCCTTGACCGCATTGTCTAAGGAGCCCTGATCTTGGTACTCGGCAACTCCAACTACAAGTGCGACCCTGCGGGTCTCTCTATCTCCATCAGCGAAGTCATGCATGGATATTTCAAATGGTCAGGGTGCCCAAGTATGGCGCATCCGAGGCGTCGTTCTTGTCCAGGTGCGTACGCTTCGCTGAGGCGCCGGTACGGGCGTTAGGCGTGCTACCCCCGCAAGGAGCGTCCTTGCGTACCAGCGCGGCACACGATCCGTGCCCACAACGTTCCAGTGAATCTCGAGCTCAGCTCGCTCGAATGTCCAGCCGGCGGCATCAACCTCGCAATTGGCTGTGAGAACGAACTCCGAAAAGAGCTGCAGACGCGGCCCGGTAGGTGAAAGAACGGGGGGGTGGCGACGCCGGGTCGAGCTATGCGGAGCGTCCCCCATGTGTCGATGCCGGACGCCATCGCCGTCCTCCAGCGTGCGCGACGGGGGCGAGGCGCATACAGCCTGCAGTGGATAATTCTGGATGGACGAAGAAAAACTGTTCCGCGTACTCAGTCTCGATGGAGGCGGGGCCAAAGGCTTCTACACGCTCGGCATCCTGCGCGAGATCGAGGCCCTGGTCGGTTGCCGCCTCTGCGAGAAGTTCGATCTCATTTACGGCACGAGCACCGGATCGATCATCGGCTCCATGCTCGGGCTCGGAATGAGCGTGCAGGAGATCATCGCCCTATACCAGGACCATGTCCCCACGGTGATGAAAGAGACGAAAGCCGAGAAGCGCACCGCTGCACTCGTCGAGCTCCAGAAGAAAATCTTCGCTGATGCGATGTTCGGCGACATGAAGACGCACGTCGGCGTGGTCACGGCGAAGTGGATGATCCACGAACCGATGATCTTCAAGACGAATATCAATCAGGCGTTCGGGATGAAGGGATCGTTCGTGCCTGGATTCGGCGTGCGGGTTGGGGATGCCGTCCAGGCGTCGTGCTCGGCCTACCCGTACTTCGAACGAAAGACGGTCATCACGGCAAAGGGCGACAACATCGAGCTCATCGACGGTGGCTTCTGCGCGAACAATCCGACGCTCTACGCGATCGGTGATGCAACGGTCTCCATGAAGAATGACCCGGCTCAAGTCCGCGTTGTGAGCCTTGGCTGCGGGTCGTACCCGGCCCCGCCTGCGAAGTGGTGGACGGTGGGTCATTGGAAGGAGAAGACGCCCGGCGTGCAGCTCCTCCAGAAAACGTTGGAGATCAACACGGCCTCGATGGAGCGGCTGCGGAATCTGCTCTACGCGCACGTCTCCACGGTCCGGATCAATCAGGCGTTCTCGGAGCCGGCGATGGCGACGGACCTGTTCGAGCACAACGTCGTGAAGCTGAACATCCTCACCCAAAGGGGGCAGCAGTCATTCGCGGACAATGAACCGACATTGAGGGCTTTTCTTCTCTGAAGGGGGATGGATGGCAATTCCGGAAGCACAACTCGAGACGTGGTCTCATCGTGGATCGGTGACGCAGCCCATACGCACGCCGTGGGGTTCCTCGGTCAAGCTGTGACCAACTGCCAACTGCAAATTGAGCGCCTCAGATCTCTGCTGCCGCTCGATCCACGCGTGCATCCTACAAACCAATCATAGTTGGCTCTGGAGGCGGCAACTTTCAAATTGCTTGACTTCTGCTTTCGGCCAAAAGTAGACGTCGAACGCGGCAGTACGATGCGGCTATGGCGTTCAGAAAAGATCAGACTGCCCAAGGATTCGTATACGCGATGCGTTCAATGAATCCCGCCAACTGCAACGAATTCAAAGTTGGGCTAACGACCGATCCCGAGCTTAGGCGGCTGACGCTGAGCGGCACAGCCAGCCCTCTTCCTTACGTTTTCGAGCGTGTTTGGGCCGTCACAAATATGGCGCAGGCCGAGGACATCGCTCACGGGATGCTGGAAGACCACAGGATCAATGCCAACCGTGAGCACTTTTACATCGTCCCGATGCATGTGCACGAGGCCGTTTTCGGGAGCCTGTGGTATGAGCCTTCCGACGAGGAACTGGACGTTTGCCTCGAGGCGCTTCTGAACCGAATTGAGAGCAAGTTTGAGCTACAGCGGGACGCACTTGAGTGGTACGAAGTAGATCCGGACCGATTGCCTGATTACTACCGTGGCCGACTGGCGTGGCGCCGCCGTAGGCCCGGCGCCATGCCACCAGAGCCACTGTTCTAGCATCAGTGTGCCTGTTCATTGGGACATGATGGTTCACCCCATCCGCCCTTGTTGCGCACAAGGCTCCCATGTGCCGCGTCGCGTCCCCGGTGACCGCTTCTGGCCGAGACTGTGTGAAAACCCCGCTGACCTCGTAGACTGCGGCAACTCGTACCGGAGGGCGCCGTGGCTCGATATGTGGAGGGGGTGGATCGCCAGCAGGTGACGCTGCTGCCGGAGTGCCTGGAGGACTACATCGCCGAAGACAACACTGTGCGGGTGGTCGAGGCCTTTGTCGAGGAGCTCGACCTGGCGGCCCTTGGCTTTGCGCGAGCAGCGCCGCCCAACACGGGCCGTCCGGCGTACCACCCAGCGGTGCTGCTCAAGATCTTCATCTACGGCTACCTCAATCGGATCGCCTCCAGCCGGCGCCTTGAGCGTGAGTGCCAGCGCAACGTGGAGCTGATGTGGCTTACCGGCCGCCTGGCCCCCGACTTCAAGACAATCGCGGACTTCCGGCGGGACAGTGGTCCAGCCATCATCGACAAAGGCATCCCGACCGCCGGTCTGTTGGCACAGGTGCTGGTGGCCAAATACGCCGATCACCTGCCGCTGTATCGCCAGGAGAACATCTTCGCGCGCGCCGGGCTGGCGATTGCGCGCTCGACACTGGCCCAATGGGTGGGGCAATGCGGGGTGCAGTTGCAGCCGTTGGTCTATGCGCTGCGCGCCGAGCTGCTCAAGCACAGCGTGCTGCACGCCGATGAAACTCCAGTGGCGATGCTCAAGCCGGGAAACGGCAAGACCCATCGCGCCTACCTGTGGAGCTACTGCACCACGACGTACAGCCAGACGAAGGCGGTGGTGTTCGACTTCGCCGACAGTCGAGGCGGCCAACATGCAAGAGACTTCCTCGGGCTGCCCGGCGAGGGCGGCTGGCACGGCAGCCTGGTGTGCGACGACTTCAGCGGCTACAAGGCCTGCTTCGAGATGGGCGTGACTGAGGCCGGTTGCCTGGCGCACGCCCGGCGCAAGTTCCACGAGCTGTGGGTCAACCACCAAAGCACCATCGGCGAGCGGGCGTTGAGATTCTTCATACAGCTGTATGACATCGAGCGCGAAGTGCGCGAATTGGACGCCGCTCAGCGAAGACGAATACGACAGGAACGATCCCGACCAGTGGCCGATGCGTTCCACCTGTGGCTGACCGAGCAGCGCAAGAAGGTGCCCGAGGGTTCGGCCACGGCCAAAGCAATCGACTACAGCATGGGCAGATGGCAGGCGCTGACGCGATACATCGACGACGGCGAACTGCCCGCGGACAACAACTGGGTAGAAAACCAGATCCGGCCAATTGCGATTGGGCGCTCGAACTGGCTGTTCGCCGGGTCACTGCGCGCCGGTAAACGCGCTGCGGCGGTGATGAGCCTGGTGCACTCGGCGCGGCTGAATGGACACGATCCCTACGCGTACTTGAAGGACATCCTCGAGCGGCTGAAGGTTCCATCGTCGCGCTGTGACTTCTCCCACACCGGGATGTGTGGCTCGATCTGCTTGTCGTTGACGATCCAGTTGAGCATCGGCGCGGCGCCATAGGCCGTGTCGCCCACCAGTCGTTTCGGCTTGAGATCGAACCGGCTCTCAACGCGGCTGATCATGGTCCTGGTGCTGTCCACTTCCTCTGTCTTATGCGCCGGCGTCGCTTCGACATCCACGATGATCCCCGCGTCCAGATCAATCAGGTAGTTGGTCGAGTAGGCATAGAACGCCGGCCCGCCAGGAGCCGCAGTCCAGCGGGCAGCCGGATCGGTCAGCGAGATGTTCTTCGGCGGACCTGATGGCCCGCTCGGGGGCGCCGGCGGTTCATCGCCATCGGTGGGGTTGCTCGCGTCAAGCGCGCTGAGGTACTCGCGCACAGCGCGGCTCGGCCCTTCGCCTTGACTCCAGTTGATCTCCTGTCCTCCAGGCATGCCTCGGGTGCGGTTCGCGTCGGCCTTTTCAAAGACATGGCGAAACGCGTCGCTCTGGCGAAACCGGCCGTGCCGGTTCTTGGAGAAAGTCGAGTGATCGGGAATGCGATCCTCCAGGCCCAGTCGGCAGAACCAGCGGTAGGCCAGGTTCAAGTGCACCTCCTCGCACAGCCGCCGCTCCGAGCGGATGCCAAAGGAGTAACCGATGACCAACATCCGGATCATCAGCTCTGGGTCGATTGAGGGCCGACCGGTGTGACTGTAGAAGGGCGCCAGGTGCCGGCGCAGATCGCTCAAGTCCAGGAAGCGATCAATGCCACGCAGCAAGTGATCCTGCGGCACGTGGTCTTCCAAATTGAACGCGTAGAACAACGGCGCCTGGCCGGCGCCTTGGCTTCCCATCATGGCCCACTCCACCCCTCAGTTGGTCGTGGCCTAAATCTAGAAGGTCAGCAGGAGTTTTTCAACACAATAGGCCGGAAGCGATCGTCGGCCGTCGACGATATCTGGTTCCAAGAGGCCTTCCACGTTAGAACGGTCGGCGCTTACTGGCACAGGTCCATGAGGCTCTCGGGAACGGTACCCGTCCAAGTGACGCACCGCTCGGCGCGCTCCGGGAAGACGTGCAGACGCATTTATTCGCACTTGTCATTTCGGCGTTTTTCAGGGTTACAGGTCAAACTAAGACACCATCCGTGTTCTTAAGGGGGTCACTTGCAGGAGTTACCGCGAGCCGAAAGACAAATGGGTAACCCACAAAACGAGTGGAGCCGGTTGCGGGACTTGGAGGGCGAAACCCCATCGGAACGTCGCCTAGTCGCCTTGGGTCGGGCCGCGATGCTTTCCCTTTGGAGTTATCCCAACGTTTACACCGATGAAGGCCGTCGAGAAAGAGGAGACGGAAAAGAGCTGTGCGATCTGCTGATCGTATTCGGAGACGACGTGCTTCTCTTCTCAGACAAGCACTGCCAATTTCCAGAACATACCGATGTCAATGTCGCTTGGCGCCGGTGGTACCGTAGGGCCATTGGGAAGTCGGTGCGTCAACTGGCCGGAGCCCAATCTTGGCTCGAGCGCTTCCCAAATAGGATTTTTCTTGACAGCAAGTGTCAGCATCCGCTCCCAGTCAGCTTGCCGCCGATCCAGTCTCGCCGAGTTCATTTGATTGCTGTTGCCAGAGGTTCGGCGCTCCACGCGACCAAGCACTGGGACGCATGGAAAAAGGGGAGCTCTGCGAGTTTGGTCCTGGATACCCAACTAATAGGCGCTGCGCATGAGACAAAGCCCTTTAATGTTGGCTGGCCCTTGGGTCGTGAGCGATTTGTGCACGTGCTCGATGACACGTCGCTCGAGCTATTGATGAACGAGCTCGATACAGCACCTGACTTCATCGACTATCTGAGAAAAAAGGAGTCCTTGCTTTCCGACGTGAAGACGGACTTTCTGGTCCTGGGAGAAGAGGAGCTGCTCGCTCGCTACTTAGTACTTCCTGAGGGCGACACCGGCAAGCAGGACTTCCCCAAATTCGAAGAAGGCAGTCTTGTCGTTATTCCTGAAGGAGCCTGGCAGAGTCTTCGCAGAAGCCTAGAATACAAGGCTCGGTCTGAAGCAAATGAAATCAGCTATCTATGGGACGAGTTGATTGAATATCAGGCTTCACACGTCATTGCCGGCAGCTCCGAAATAATGCCTGGCGAGCGGCCCCCCGACGCGACCCAAGAACTAACATTGCGCGTGATGGCGTCTGAAAATCGGGTTGCACGTCGCGCACTCGGCGCAGCCCTGCGAGTAGTTCGCTCGGTTGATATTCCTAACGCTCGTTTCACACGGACTGTTGTCAGTGGGAAAGACAAGACTAGAGCGTACGTTTTGATGAGCCTCCCGCGCGCGCCTGACCAACAGTACGGCGAAGGCGGATTCAACCGGTCGTTGCAACACTGGGTTGTTGACTGGATTTTAGATATTCATTTAAGGCTTCGGCTGGTGTCATCCAGCCGAGTGTTTTTCGGGGCCTTGTGTTCAGCGCATTGGCGACGGCGTGGATCTCCTGGGCGCTCCATCGGGACAGGTCGGTACCCTTGGGGAAGTATTGCCGTAGAAGGCCATTCGTGTTTTCGTTCGTGCCGCGCTGCCATGGGCTGCGGGGGTCGGCGAAGAAGACTTTCACCCCGGACTCAATCGTGAACCGGGCATGGTCGGATAGCTCCTTGCCTCGGTCCCAAGTCAACGATTGCTTCAGATGGGTCGGTAGGGTCGTTACGGTCTTTTTGAGCGCATTGGCCATGGTCACGGCCCCATAGCCTCCCAGCGCGGGGCCATTCTTCGTTCGGGAATCAGTCCATAGCCGTTCTCGCGAGGGAGGTGCACGAGCATTGTGAACCGGCTTGACCGCTCGACCAGCGTGCCGATCGCGGAGCGGTTCAAGCCAATGATCAGATCACCCTCCCAATGTCCGGGAACGGCGCGATCTTCCGCCTCTGCGGGGCGACTGGAGATCATCACATCCTCGCTGACGTGTGCCCATGCCTTGGCCTGTGCCCTGCCTCGAGGTACGCGCAACGCCCGCCCGGTCCGCAGGCAGTGCACCAGCTCGCGCTTGAGAGCACCACGACCCTGAATGTAGAGGGCCTGGTAGATGGCTTCGTGAGAGATACGCATGGATTTGTCATCCGGGAAGTCGACGCGCAGCCGGTTGGCAATCTGTTCGGGCGACCAGCCATTGACCCATTTTCGGTCACCTCGATGAGGTTTGTTGCGACCCTGGAACGGTGCCTGTCGAGGGCCGGCAACCTCACGGCCACCAGCATCATGAACCTTGCCTTCCAAGCGGTCTTGGACGTAGTGGTGCAGTCGCGGGTTAGTCACCAGTTTCGCCGGCTTCGGCCTTCTGGCAACCAGCTCTGCCTTCCACTGCGCAACAGATGCCCGATACTCGAGCTTGCCTCCACGAGTTGCAGCGTTGCGTGCCAGCTCTCGTGAGACCGTAGAAGGGCTTCGCCCTATGCGGCGCGCGATCTCCCGTACACCAACGTCTTGGGCTCGCAGCAGTCCAATTTCTTCTCGCTCCGCGAACGACAAATATCTTCCGGACACAGGTTTCGACATAAACAATGGCATGCCGCCACGATGACGGAACCAACGAGTGCCTACCGCCTGCGACACGCCGACCACTTCGGCCGCCCTCTCGCTCGTCATCCCGGTCGCAATCTGCTCCCAGAACTGTCGCTCCACTTCTCGCCGAAGCGACGGCGCACCCGGCGAACGCATCTCTCCTCGCCCCGTCAACTTCTGCATCCACCCTGCGGGTCGCCCCATAAACACCTCCATGATTAAGGTGTTGCAACGACCGGTTGAATCCGCCTTGCGAACCGCGATCCGAATGGTGAATGAGGCTGCGGTCCCTGTCAGGTTGGCGGTCGTAAAGAGTGGCGGGCCAAGTTCGGCGGCATGGAGGTGCCCGACGCCAAGCGATTGCGTGAGCTGGAGGGCGAGAACGCCAAGCTCAAGAAGCTGCTGGCCGAGGCCCACCTTGACATGCACGCCTTGAAGAGCGTTCTTGGGGTAAAGCGCTAGCCCCACAAGCCAAACGCGAAGCGATCGGCAAGATGGTGCTGGAACACCACCTGTCCGAGCGCCGCGCCTGCCGCCTTGTGGGGCTCTCCCGCGACAGCTACCGCCACCCACCTGAGACTGACCAGATGACCAAAGATCTCACGGGCAAGATCGTCGAGATCGCCCAGGAGCGCCGACGCTTTGGCTATCGGCGTATCCACGACATGCTGCGCCCGGAGTTTCCGGGCGTAAACCACAAACGGGTGTACCGGCTGTACAGCGAAGCCAACTTGACTGTTCGGCGGCGCAAGAAGGTCAAGCGGTCGGCCTGCGAGCGGGTGCCGCTGCAGCTGGCCCAGAACGTCAATGAAGTGTGGAGCATGGACTTCGTCAGCGACAGTCTGGCCAGCGGCCGGCGAATCAAGTTCCTGACCGTGGCCGACGACTTCAGCCACGAGTGTGTGGACATCGCTGTGGACTGGGGCATCTCCGGTCTGTACGTCACCCGGCTGCTGGACCGCGCGGCCATCTTCCGCGGTTACCCGCTGGCCGTGCGCACCGACAACGGCCCGGAGTTCACCAGCAGGGCATTCATGGCCTAGGCCCACAGCCACGGCGTGCGGCACATCCTGATCCAGCCAGGCCGCCCCATGCAGAACGGCTATATCGAGAGCTTCAACAGCCCTTCAGGCAGCGCCGCTGCCCAGCAGCCGGGACCCGTGCGTTCTGGGCGTAGCCACCATGATGGGCAACCCCCAGCTCGAAACTCGTGGCAATGACCGTTTCGCCACGCTTGAACCGAGGGTCCTGGCTATCCTCGACCTCGCCCACAAGGTCAATGCGCCCCGCACAGGAAGCGGCGGATGATCTTGCCTGCGCCGATGGCGGCGAGGGCGTCCTTGTAGTTGATGCTGGAGTACAGCACCCGCAAGGTCAGCTCCCCCGGGTCGAGGATGGCGTCGTCGAGCTGGAAGCGGCCCTCCGCGTTCCCGGCGGTGTCCTTGTCGAGGAGATTGGCGCGCCGTGCCAGTCTGGCCGCTGGAACCGGCCTTGTTCTCGACAATCATTCTGGCCCAACTATGCGCCGCGCTCGGGCGCGCCGCCGGGGCGCTAACGGCATTACCAGACGCACGGTGCCCGGGCCTTGCGCGATGGCCATGGGAACGCCGAACGAGAGCACGGCAGCGGCCACAGCGTTGTGCAGGATATTCGTAATCGTCTTGTTTCTTGATTTCAGGAGACCTGTGCGAGCGCGCGGCTCTTGAGCAGGTCCAGTGCAACGTCGACGATCATGTCTTCCTGACCACCGACCATGCGCCGCCGGCCCAGTTCCACCAGGATGTCGACAGTCTTCAGGCCGTATTTCTTCGCCGCCGCCTCGCTGTGGCGCAGGAACGAGCTGTAGACGCCGGCGTAGCCCAGGGCCAGCGTCTCCCGGTCAACCCGCACCGGCCGGTCCTGCAGTGGGCGCACGATGTCGTCGGCCGCGTCCATCAGCTGCATTACGTCGCAGCCGTGGTTCCAGCCAAGTCGGGTGGCGGCGGCGATGAACACCTCCAGCGGCGCATTGCCGGCGCCCGCGCCCATGCCGGCCAGGCTGGCGTCAACGCGATCGCAGCCATCCTCCACCGCGACGATGCTGTTGGCCACGCCCAGGCTCAGGTTGTGGTGGGCATGCATGCCGGTCTCGGTTTCGGGCTTGAGCACTTCCTTGAACGCGCGGAAGCGCTCGCGCACGTCGGTCATGCTCAGCGCGCCGCCGGAGTCCACGACATATACGCAGGTCGCACCGTAGCTTTCCATCAGCTTGGCCTGCTGCGCCAGGGCCCGCGGCTCGGTCATGTGGCTCATCATCAGGAAGCCCACGGTGTCCATGCCCAGGTGGCGTGCATATTCGATGTGCTGCCGGGAGATGTCGGCTTCGGTGCAGTGGGTGGCCACGCGCACGATGCGCGCGCCCGCGTCGTAGGCCGCCTTCAAATCGTGCACGGTGCCGATGCCGGGCAGCAGCAGCGTGGCGATCTTCGCGCGCTTGACGACGCTGGCCACCGCCTCGATCCACTCCAGGTCGGTGTGGGCGCCGAAGCCGTAGTTGAAGCTGCCGCCCTGCAAGCCGTCGCCGTGGGCGACCTCGATCGAGTCGACGCCCGCCTCGTCGAGCGCCTTTGCGATTTCCCGCGCATTGGCCACGCTGTACTGGTGGCGGATGGCGTGGCTGCCGTCGCGCAGCGTCACGTCCGAGATGTAAATTTTCTTGCCATTCATGGGTGTGCTCCTGCCCGTCATGCGGCCACCGCCGCGCGCCCGTGCAGGCTGGCGGCGATCCGCTCGGCGGTGGCCAGCGCCGCGCTGGTCATGATGTCGAGGTTGCCCGCATAGGCGGGCAGGTAGTGGGCCGCGCCCTCCACCTCCAGGAACACGGAGGTTTTGAGGCCGCTCATGCGGTCTCCCACGCCGGGGATGCGGATCGGCACGTCGATGCGGTCGAACTGCACCTGCTGCTTCAGGCGGTAGCCGGGCACGTAGGCTTGCACGTCCTTGGCCATGCGTTCGATGGACACGGCGATGGCTTCTTCCGAAGCCGGTTCGCTCAGCACAAAAATGGTGTCGCGCATGATCAGTGGCGGCTCGGCCGGGTTCAGCACAATGATGGCCTTGCCCTTGGCGGCGCCGCCCACCGTCTCGATGGCCCGCGACGTGGTCTCGGTGAATTCGTCGATGTTGGCGCGGGTGCCGGGGCCGGCCGACTTGCTGGCGATGGAGGCGACGATCTCGGCGTAGTGGACCCTGGCCACGCGGCTGACGGCCGCCACCATGGGGATGGTGGCCTGGCCGCCGCAGGTGACCATGTTGACGTTGAGCGCATCAAGGTGCGTCTCGCCGTTGACCACCGGCACACAGTACGGGCCGATGGCCGCGGGCGTGAGGTCGATCATGCGGATGCCGGGCTTAGCCGCTCGCAGCAGCGCCTCGTTCTTGACATGGGCGGCGGCGCTGGTGGCGTCGAACACCACATCGATGTCGGCGAACACCGGCAGGCGCAGCAGGCCCTGGGCGCCTTCGTGGGTGGTGGCCACGCCCAGCCGCTCGGCCCGGGCCAGGCCGTCGGAGGCTGGGTCAATCCCCACCATCGCAGCCATCTCGATGTGCTTGCCGTGGCGCAGAATCTTGATCATCAGATCCGTGCCGATGTTGCCGCTGCCGATGATGGCAGCCTTGAGTTTGCGGGTCATGCGCTTGCTCCTTCAGGCCATGCGGCAGCCGACGCTGCCCAGTTCACCGATGCGCGCCTGCACCACGTCGCCGGCCTTCAGCGCCACCATCGGCCCGAGCGCGCCCGACAGGATCACCTCGCCGGCTTGCAACGGCTTGCCGCGCGCGGCCATGGTGCGGGCCAGCCAGTAGGCGGCGCGCAGCGGGTGGCCCAGGCAGGCCGCGCCGGTGCCCACCGAGGCGACCTCCCCGTTCACCGTCATCTGCATGCCCAGTTCGCCAAGCGCGAGCCGGCCCAGGGCGACCGGCTGCTGACCCAGCACGTACAGCGCGGACGAGGCGTTGTCGGCCACGGTGTCGACCAGGCTGATCTTCCAGTCAGTGATCGCGCTGTCGACGATCTCCAGGGCCGGCAACGCATAGGCGATGGCACAGAGGAATTCGGACCAAGTCGGCGCAGTCCCGGCCAGCTCGCGGCCGACCACGAAAGCCACCTCGGCCTCCACCTTGGGCTGGATCAGGCGGCCCATGGGCACTGCGTCGCCGTCCAGGTATTCCATGTCGTCGAACAGCACGCCGAAGTCCGGCTGGTCGACGCCAAGCTGCTGCTGGACCGCCCTGGACGTCAACCCAACTTTCTTGCCGACGATACGGCGGGACGGCTCGTCCAGGCGCGCGCGCACGTTAACTTCCGCCACCTGGTAGGCAGCATCGAGGCCGGCGATGCCATGGCTGGCCGAGATCGGGCCGATGGTCTGCCGGTCGCGCCGGGCCTGGCGCAGCGCCTGGGCTGCATGTTCCACGTTGTGCATGAGTCTCTTTCGAAGTTGAGGGTCAGGAAGCGGCCGCGCCATCCGGCCAAGCGGACCGGCGTTGCCATGCGTGAGGTCTGCGGCGCCTCGTGGTCGGCAATGTCGGCAATGTCGGCAGCCAAGCTGATCCCTACGGCAGTCGTCTCGGTTTGGGTCAGCCGGCGTGGCGCCTCAGGCGACATCCGCTTCTGCCAGAAAGTCGTTCACCAACCGCACGAAGCGGCCACCATGCTCGATTTGCGTCCAGTGGCCGCACTGGCCGAACACGTGGAACTGGGCGCGCGGGATCATCTGCGACAGCCGCATTGAATTGGCTATCGGCACGACACGGTCTTCGCGGCCATGGATCACCAATGTTTCATGGACCAGCGCGCGGATGCTGTCCTCATCGCTCGCCAGCGCCTCGATCCAGCGCTGCCGCGGGGCGGGAAACATCGCGGCATAGGCCTCCTGCACGCCTTTGCGCACGCTCGCTTCGTATCGCATGCGGGCAAGATCGTCGCTCATGAGCGAGTCGTCGTAGGCGAACCAAGCCATGACGGCCTTCATATTATCGACAGATGGTGTGTAGCCCCAGACCGCGTCGAGCGCCGGCGTCAGTTCGAATTTGAGGCCAGCTGCGCCCATGAGCACCATCCTACGCACGCGCTCGGGGTGGCGAATTGCGAGCGCCAGCGCGATTGCGCCGCCGAAGGAGTTGCCAACCAGGTCGACCTGCTTCAGGTCGAGAGCGTCGAGGAACCCGATTGTCTGCTGCACCCACTGGTCCAACGAATAGGCGCCATCGTGGCTGGGATCGCTGTAACCGAACCCAGCCATGTCCAGTGCCAGCGCGCGACGCTGCTCAGCCAGCTTCGGAAGCGCAAGTCGCCAGTTGGCCCAGCCGCTAACGCCGGGGCCGGATCCGTGGATCAGCACCACCGGCGAGCCGCGCCCGAGGTCGTGGTAGTTGGTTCGGATGCCGGCGGCAACAATGGATCGGCCGATTTCGGGGGACGCAGTGATCATCAAACAACTCCGTGGAATATCGAGATTATTTATAACATACGAAGTTTTTTTAATAGTGGTTATCCACTATTAATTTCGAGATTTTGGCTGTTACTCTTATAAACGATCAGGAAGGCGCTTTATGGACGGTCCGCACTCTTTACCCAATGGCAATGGCCATGGCAACGGCATCTCGATGGTGGATGACGGCGCACCCGCGCCCCGGTCACTCATAGAGGCGGCGTATCGGCAGCTGCGCATGGACATCATTGGCGGCCGGCACGCGCCGGGTGAACGCCTGCGTGTAGAGCACCTCAAGAACGAATACCAAGTGGGCGCGGGCACCCTGCGCGAGGCCCTGGCCCTGCTCGTGTCGGATTCGCTGGTGGTGCCGCACTCGCAACGCGGCTTCCGTGTGGCACCCATGTCGCTGGCCGACATCGAAGACCTCACGCGCACGCGCACGCTGCTGGAATGCGCTGCCTTTCGCGACTCAATCCAGTACGGTGACGATGAGTGGGAAGCGCGCGTGGTCAGCGCCTATCACCGGCTCTCGCGGGCCGAGGAACGGTTGGCCTCCGACGTCACCGGCGTGTTCAACGAATGGGAGGAGCGCAACCGCGCCTTCCATGAAGCGCTTACTTCCGCCTGCCCATCACGCTGGATCCTGCGCTTTCGGTCATTGCTGTACCAGCAGGCCCAGCGCTACCGCCGGCTGTCGGCCGTGACCACCAAGGTTCCGGCCAGCGTGCACGACGAGCACCGCCAGATCTACGAAGCAGCGCTGGAGCGCGACGCCGAGAAGGCCGAGCGCATGCTGGCGCAGCACATCCAGTTCGCCGTGTCGGTGATCAAGAAGCAGGGCGTGCTCAAGTGAGCGGCCGCGACGACGCCCGGTGCTGGTCGGCGGCCCGTCCTTCGCGGGCACTTTGCGCCAAGACGGCTACAACAGTTAGTTGACCCCGGTGTCCGAGGAAGATTCGTCGCGTACAACTGCGGGCCAGGAAGCAACGCGCGCTGCCGCCGGGCAACGCGGCGAGCAGGAGTTCCGCGAGGAAGATTTCCCTGGCCTGCGCCAGGACGCTTGAACAACACCGGGCAAACCGATTGCGATCGGCCTGCGCAGCCGCATGCTCGCCTTTCCGAGCGTCATCCCCCACAGCGGCCGCATGGGCGTGATCGACGCCCGTGGGCGCGCGGGCGAGACCGTGTTGGTCGGGGGCGGCGCCGTGGACCACTATGCCATGCAGTTCGCCGGCCAGATGGGCGCCGCCCGCGTCAAGTCGCTAGGCTAGGGAAGATAGTTCTTGAGCTTACCCGTGAGCTCAATGCAGATGTCACCCTTGGGTGTCGTCCTGCAACCGAGCATCACCCGATCGTATTCGTCAGCTAGTGTGATGTGGCGCCGGCTCTGCGGGCCGGTCACGTCCACAGCACCTTCCACCAATCGGATTTTGCAGATTCCGCAGCCTCCGTTCCGGCAGCCCCGCGGCAAAGACACCGACGCATTTCTGGCTAGCGCCCTGAAAATGTCCTCGCGCTCCCTACACGCAAAGGATTGATCATTGATCCTGACCGTATATGGCGGCATGGCAAGCCCCTTTTGGTTGGCAATAACGACTACTGGCTCAATCCGTTCATGACGTCATCGACAACTGACGGATTAAGCGTCTCGCCGGCCGTCCTGCCTGTGGACGCGAGTTCCGGCACGAACAGGAGGATGGCGACCATGAGAAGCTGAAGCAGCAAGAACGGGATGGCGCCGTAGTAGATGTCTGTTGTGCGCAGTTCCTTGGGTGCAGCAGACCTCAGAAAAAACAGGGAGAAGCCGAACGGCGGATGCATGAAGGAGGTCTGGAGATTCATGGAGATCATCACGCCAAACCACACCAAGTCGATGTCGAGCGCGTTGGCCACAGGCACCAACAGCGGCAACACGATGAAGGCCAGTTCAAAGAAGTCGAGAAAGAAGGCTAGAAAAAACACGAGGAAGTTGACGAAAACCAGGAAGCCTACCTTGCCCCCGGGCAAACTCGTCAGGAGGTGCTCGACCCAGAGGTGTCCATCCACGGCATAGAACGTCAGACTGAAGACGCGCGCTCCAATGAGGATGAAGATGACGAAGCAGGTAAGCTTTGCCGTGGCGTGCATTGCCTGGTTCAACAGGGTCATGCTGAGCCTCTTGCGCATGGTGGCCATCACCACAGCGCCCATCGCGCCCATGGCCCCGCCCTCGGTTGGCGTCGCCAGGCCGATGAAGATAGTCCCAAGGACCAGGAAGACGAGCAGAAGCGGGGGAATAAGGGTCAGGCCCGCCCTGACATAGGCCTTGAAGTCGAAGCGGACCCTGTGCTCCGGTGGAATCGCGGGCACGCTGGAGGGCCAGATGATGCTCACGCAGAAGATGAACAATGCGTACAGCCCGACCAGAGCGAGTGATGGCCACATGGCGCCAGCGTACATGTCCCCGACGGATTTGCCGAGCTGGTCGGCCATCACGATGAGCACCAGCGAGGGCGGGATGATCTGCGCCAACGTCCCCGAGGCGGCGACCACCCCTGCCGCGATGCGATGGCTGTAGCCATAGCGCATCATGATGGGGATAGAGATCAGCGACATGGAGATCACAGAGGCCGCCACAACGCCCGTTGTCGCGGCGAGCAACGCCCCGACGAAGATAACCGCATACGCCAGTCCGCCACGGACCGATCCAAAAAGCTGTCCGATCGTTTCCAGCAGTTCCTCGGCCATGCCGCTGCGCTCAAGGATCAAACCCATGAAAGTAAAAAACGGGATCGCCAAGAGCGTTTCGTTCGACATCACGGAGAAGATGCGGTCCGGCAGGGAAAGATAGATCGACGGCGAAAGCAGATCAAGGGACAGACCGATCAAGCCAAAGATCAGCCCGTGCGCGGCTAGCGTGAATGCAACCGGGTACCCGATGGCGAGCATCAACACCATGCACCCGAACATGATCGGTGCGATGTTCTGAATTACGAATTCCTGCATGGCTATTACGCTTTCGCTTGTAGTGTTGTGCTCAAAGCGTCTTGAGCTTCGCTACGTTCTTGACGATCTCGGAAGCAGCCTGCAGTGAGAGCAGGGTGAATCCGAGCGGCACGAGCACACGTGCCGGCCAGATCAGTAGCCCACCGGAATTTGCGGACATCTCCCCATCGGTGAAGGCCGTCCAGAAGACCCCGAGGCCGAGATAGATGACCAGGGCCGACAAGGGCAGGATGCACAGTAGGGCCCCCGCGATGTCGAGCACGCACTTCTGCTTCTCGGAGTACTTGCGGTAGAAAAGGTCTACGCGCACGTGCCCCTGCTCAAGAAGAGTGAGCCCCGCGTAGAGCAGGAAGACCGCCGCGAACATGTACCACTGGGCCTCGAGCAAGGCATTCGAGCCCGTGTCAAACAGTTTTCTCAGGATGGCGTTGCCGGCACTCAATGCCGCCATTGCGAGTACCAGCCATTTCATACAGGCACCAATCCGGGAATTCATGGCGTCAATGCCGTGACTGAGCTTGAGGAGGAAGTTCATGTTCGGAACGGGCGGAGCATGGCGGTGCCCACGTCGCCAGGATTAATCAAGTGAAGCGGGGCCGGCAAAGCCGGCCGGCCGACGGGACTCAGCGGGTAACGGTGGCCATCATGTTGTCGAAGCGACGCTCCGCAATTCCCAGCCACTGGATCTGCGTATTCCTGAATGCCTTCCAGTTGGCGTAGATCTCCTTGAACCGCGGATTCTTTGCCGAGATCTCCTCGTAGATGGACTCTGCCGCGGCATGCGCGCTCGCCATGATCTCGTTGCTAAAGGAGCGAACCTGCGTCCCCTTCGCAATCAGGCGGCGCAGCGCAGCCGGGTTCAAGGTGTCATACATCGCCTGCATGTAGGCCTGGCCCTCGGCACACGCAGCCTCGAAGACCGCCTTGTACTCCTTGGGCAGTTCGTTCCACTTGTCAAGGTTCACATACATGGAACACTGTCCGCCGCCTTCCCACCAAGAAGGGGTGTAGTAGTACTTTGCAACCTGGTTGAAGCCGAGCTTCTCGTCGTCGTGCGGTCCAATCCATTCGACCGCGTCGATGGTGCCGCGCTCGAGTGCCGGATAGATGTCAGATCCGGGAATCTGCTGGGGCAGTGCACCCAGTTTGGCCATGACGTCTCCGCCTAGGCCGGGCAGGCGGATCTTCAGCCCTTTGAGGTCGGCGACCGTCTTGATCTCCTTGCGGAACCAGCCACCCATCTGCGTGCCGATGTTGCCGCAGGGGACGTTGTAGATGTTCTGCTCCTTGAACAGGTTGCGCATGAGCTTCTTGCCGTCGCCCATGATCATCCACGCGCTTTGCTGGCGGCTGTTCATGCCGAATGGAACGACGCTGTCGAAGGCGAAAGACGGGTCCTTTCCGATGTAGTAGTTGCTTGCCGTGTGCCCGGCGTCCACCGTTCCCTTGCCGACGGCATCCAGGACGGCGTTACCTGCCACAAGCTCGCCCGGCGCGAACAGCTGGATCTGGAACTTTCCATCGGTCATTTCCGAGACCCGTTGGGCCACGAACTCTGAAGTCCCGAATAGGGTGTTCAGCGTCTTGGGAAAGCTCGACGTCATTCTCCAGCGAATACCTGGCTGCGCGCGTGCGCTCGTGTGGGCGGCTAGAAGCGTTGCGGCGGCAACTCCGCTACTCAAGAGGATCGATCGACGTTGCATTACAGTCTCCTTTGTCATGGGTTTCGGTCAATGGTGTTTGAAGGCAAGAACATGCCGCTGCTTGAGCGGGAGGCCTCAGTCGCTGAGGCCACCGCCTGCGCTGAGCACCTGGCCGGTGATATAGGACGCTTCATCGGAAGCCAGAAAGCAGATGGCGTTAGCAACCTCTTCGGTCGTTCCAAGCCTCTTCATGAGCGTTGCATTCATCGTGTCGGCATACGCCTCGCGCTCCCACGCCTGCTCCTGCGGCGTGTTCGGCTCCGTCTTTCTCGGTACACGCCGTACGCCGTTCTCGATTGCGCCCGGCGCCACGCAGTTAATACGGACATTGAAATCGCTGATCTCACGTGCCAATGCGTTGGTAAAGGCGTGGACGCCTCCTTTTGCTGCCGCATACGGTGTGCGATAGAGGCCCCCGCCCGTGATCGTCGATCCCACCGTCACGATCGAGCCGGATCGCTGCTTCTTCATCTGGATGGCTACTTCCCGGGCACACCAGAGCGTGGGCCACAAGGATCGATTGATTTCTTTCTCGATCTCTTCCGGCTGGTACTCGGTCAGCGGCTTAAACCAGATGGCGCCTCCCACATTGAGAACGGCGGCGTCGATGCGGCCGTAGGTCTCGACGGCACCCTGCACCAATTGCCTGGCTGCGCGCGCTGTGCTGAGATCCCCATGCACAGTCAGGACCTGCGCTCCCCCCAGTTCCATTTGCTCGGCCATCGCCAGCAATTCCGTCTCGGCCATGTCCGCGATGACGACCTTTGCGCCCTCGGCCGCAAGCTTCAATGCGGTCGCCCTGCCAATTCCCTGCACGGCACCGGTCACCATGACAACACGGCCTTCGAATCTGCATCGCTTCATCGGTGCGTTGGTGGTGGACATCACTTCAGGCCGCCTTGCTGATGTCGAGGATCTCGGCTTCTGCAGCCATGAAATCCGCGGCCGTAAGCCCGGCGACGGAATTCTGAACGTGTTGGACAATGAGGCGCTTGGCACGTTCGATGTCTCGCTCGAGGCAGGCTTGCAAGAGGTCCTCGTGTTCCCGCTTGTCATCTTTCATCACTTCCGCTTTGCGGGCGACGATCCGCCGATAGCGCTTGGCCTCTTGGAAGAAGGTGCGACGCATGGTCTTGAGGCGCTCGGACGAGCTGGCGGATACCAAGGCCTCGTGGAAGCGGTCATTGGCCCGCTCGTATTCAGGGATGGCGCCAGTCGGATCGAGCTTCACCCGCTCTTCCGCCTTGGTCAGCAGGAAGTACTCTGACGTGATCAGTGCTTCCCACTTGTCACCGCCCGTGCGAAGGCTGTCTTCCAATGCCGCAGATTCCACGATCGCACGGGTCCGTGCCAGATCCTGGGCGTCCGCCAGACACAGGGGTGCAACGCGGAAGCCCTTCTGGCCCTCGAGTCTGACGAGAAATTCCGCCATCAGCACAAACAAGGCGTCCCGAACAGTGGCTGAACTCACTTTGAAACGATCTTTGAGATGCTCCGTCTTCAGCTTTTCATTCGGGCGCCATCGTCCATCGATGATCTCTTCCCGAAGGACGTTGGCAACGGCTTCGCTCAGCGTCTTCGTGTCGTTGTTTGCTTCAATGCTCATCTTAAAACCAATATTCCGTAATTCTGCGAAATTTCCGAAATTATAGTTGGTTCTTTTCCATCTTTAATGGAGTAAACCCGCTTGTTATGATCTAATTTTATATGATATAGCGAATAACTACAGTGGCCCGCAGTGGCTATCAGAATGCATCGAAAACCGCAAGAGGTGAAACTCTAAATGAGGAGCTTTATCTCTCCTATAAAATTCCGGAACTTTTGCAGACTTCCGAAATTCTGCAGCTTCTTCTTAATCAATAGGAGTGACGACGATGGGCGTTATGCGTTTGGGACATGTGAACTTAAAGGTTATGAATATGGAGGAGGCCATAGATCACTACGTAAACATCATCGGGATGACGGTCACCCAGCGAGATCCAGACGGTTGTGCCTACCTGAAGTGCTGGGACGAGTGGGACAAGTATTCCTTGGTGCTGACGCCCGCAGATGAGGCAGGCATCATCCACATCGGATTCAAGGTTGAGGCGGACTCAGACCTTGATGCGATCAAGGCTCACTTCAAATCCAAGAGCATTCCAGTCGAGGCGCTCGATGCGAAGGTGCTGCCTCTTTGCGGCAGGTCCCTGCGTTTCAACCTGCCCAGTGGTCACGAAGTCTGGTTGTACGCGGAAAAGGAAACATCAGGCACCGCCGTGGGCGACCAGAATCCGGACCCATGGCCGGATGGCCTGAAGGGTGCGGGTGCGCATTGGCTCGACCACCTAGCGCTCGTATGTGAATTCAATCCGGAAAAGGGTGTCAACAAGATCGCCGAGAACACCGCCTTCCTTCAGGAGCATCTTCAGTTCAAGCTCACGGAACGTGGGGTGGCTGGGCCAGAAGGAGACATGCTGGTCGCTGCGTTCCTGACGCGGACCAGCACCCCGCACGACATCGCTTTCGTACCGGGCCCCTCGATGGGCTTGCACCACATCGCGTTCTTCCTCGAGGATTGGAACGCCGTACTCAAGGCAGCCGATGTCGTGGCAAAGGCACGCAAGAACCCCAGCCTGACGCCCAACCGGCACGGTATGACACGCGGCACAACGTACTACATGTTCGATCCCTCAGGGAACCGCAACGAGACGTTCGGCGGCATGGGATATCTTGCCCAGCCCGATCGGCCGCTGGTCACGTGGACGGATGAACACATGGAGCGAGGCTTGTTCTTCCTTGGCGGCGACAACAAGGCCTTCATGGAGATTTACACCTGAGAAAGGGGCCAGACCTCCATTGATCTATCGAAGGGTACCCCCAGAAAGACTGAAGTCAAAAAAAAGTCTGGGGTACGATTCCGCTCCTACTGACATTTGTGAAATGTGAGTTGCTGGTGTTCCAACCAGTTCTTATCGGCGTACGTTTAAGCTGCAACGCACCCCGTTCAATCGCAACTCAGAGTGGTGCGGACCTCGCGCGTCGGGATTCGACCGACTTCTCGTCCTGCGAATTGAAGCGGGCGTGCGCTCAAACAACGCTCCAGCCGTGTCCGTGCTCGACGTCAATCGGCTTCGCTAATGTCATTTGCCATGATTCGCCAAATCCAGACCGTGCTGTGGAGTTCCGCCGGACTGGGGCGCCGTCAGGTTCTCGGCAGGCATGCGGCGCCCCGGCTCGTCCAGCCTTGGCATGACGACGATGCGGGAGCGCGCCGAAGCGATCCGCGCGTCGCTCTCGATCGATTCGAAACCCGGCGTGGGAACGGCGGTCACGGTCGAACTCGACATTGGCGCGCAAAGCCTACATACAGGACAGCTATGACGATCAGGGTCTATCTGGCGGATGACCATTCAGTGGTGCGCGAAGGCCTCGCCCACCTGCTCGCACTCCAGCCGGACTTCGAAGTCGTGGGCACCGCCGCGAACGGCCACGACGCGGTCGCCGACATCACCAGGTTGCGTCCCGATGCAGCGATCATGGATGTGCACATGCCCAAGATGAACGGGATCGAAGCCACTCGCCAACTGCACGAGCGCGTCCCTGCAGTGGGCGTCCTGATCCTCTCGATGCACGCCTCGCCGCAGCACGTGTTCCAGGCGCTAGAGGCCGGCGCTCGGGCTTACCTGCAGAAGGAATCGGCCGCGCAGGAAATCGTGGGCGCCGTGCGAGCCGTGCACGCAGGCCGGCGGTATCTGACTCCCGCCATCGCCGGCGTCGTTGCCGACTATGTGAGCGGGCGGCACGACCCTTCGCCGCTGACAAAACTCAGCCGGCGCGAACGCGAAATCCTGCAACCGCGGCTGATCGGATCACCGTCCAGGCCGGCGAAGAAGTGAAGCGAGCAGTTCGGTTCCGCAGTTTGAACAGTACATCGTGCGCTCCTAGACGGCTTTAGCGGTCAGCATCATGGCGAGCATGGTGGATGCGGTTTGGTCGAAGGCTGCGACATGTGCCGGTCGCTGGCTCAGCTTCGCCGTGCTGATCGTGTTCATTTTCGGTTGAGTGGCGACCGGCGACCGGGGTCGAGCCAATCGAGCTCAGCCGGCAGTCTGCCACCGGTGGGGCAGCAACTCTCGGCTGATGGATCGCGACCTCGCGCCGGACCTCGTCCTTCAGCGCCTGGAGTGATGCCCCCTCCTCCGCCAGATGCCGGTACAAACTGCGCGTCGACAAGTTGAGCCGGGATGCCAGCGCATCGGCGCTGGAGGAGTCCAAGGCGCGGGTCCGAAGAAGCTCACGGATGCGCTGCGAAAGCAGCCCGTCGCGGCGGATACTGCAGCACGATCAGCGGCAATGGCCGCAGCAGCATCTGGCGCAGGTCGCGGTCGTCACGCCGCACCGGCAGCTCGAGGTACTTCGCATCGAAGCTGAAGCTCGCGTGTGACTCGTCGAAGCAGACCGGGCCGCGAAACATCAAGCCGTAAGCCTTGGCATGGCGCGGAGCCGCATAGGGGAACGTTGCACGCCGAAGGGGGATGCGGGAGTCGATCAGCCAGCACGCATAGCCGTGGATGTTGCGAAGCGTGCTGACCAAGCAGAAGTCGTGTTGCGCGCCAAGGTCGGTTTGCACGTTGATCGAAAAGCGCGCGCTCGTGCCGTCGACGCCGAGCTCCAGACCAACGTCGTCGGTCAAGTGGCTGTAATGGCGGCACCAGCGCGACAGTTCCACGCGCAGGTCCGGCGAAGGCAGCGAGGCGCGGCACAGCATGCCGTTGGCGCCCCATGGCAGCCGCCGAGAAAACCATCCGAGCGCCTCGTCGTCGAGCTCGCGCATCGCAAGCCACGAGAATGTCTCCATCTGATCGGCGTTGACGCGTGCATCGACTTGCCGCAGCAACGATGGCGCTATTTGTGCGGCTCGCAGTGCACTGCAAGGGTCCTTGCCGTATCGTTCGTAGGCGAGAACGATGGATCGGATGAACGCCATCGGCGTCTGGCAGGCTGCGGATCTCATTGCTACCAGTATGCCGTGGCGCAATATGCAAAGGAATTGGCACACGTCCTCCGCCCCATGCCCCTATGCTCCCCAGCAGCGAAGTTAGGCAACGTGGAGAAGCACAGGTGCAGGTCATCCAATCGAAGCTGAGTCCCTGCTCGGTGGTCTTCCAGGCCAACGCCGCGCGCATGCGCGGCTTGGTCGACAAACTACGCGGGGATGACGCCGCAGCGCCGAGCGGGCGATGGTCAGGCGGCGGTCGATGCCGCGACGGAGGTCGGCTACGTCCGTGCGGGGACTGTCGAGTTCATCACCAGCCAGGACGGCGGCTTGTATTTCATGGAGATGAACACGCGCCTGCAGGTGGAGCATCGGGTGACCGAGATGATCATCGGCGTGGACCTGGTGGAGTCGCAACTGCGCGTGGCCTGCAGGGAGTCCTTGCCGATGACTCAAGAGCAACTGGGCGTCGATGGCCACGCGATCGAGGCACGCATCTACGCCGAAGATCCTGCCAACGGCTTTCTCGCTTCCACCGGGCGGATGCTTCACCTGACGAGTCCGGTGGAATCCGCCCCTATGCGCGTGGACACTGGCGTGGAGCAGGGCGACGAGATCATGCCGCACCGCGACCCGATGATCGCGAAACTGATCGCCTGGGACCTCGACCAGGCGCTGGCCCGCATGCGCAAGTCCCTCGCGCAGCACCGCATCGTCGGCGCGCAGAAAATGCCGAATTTCTCGCACGTCTCGTTGCCTGCCCGCGTTTGCCGAGGCAGACCTCGACACGGCGCTCATGGAGCGTAAGGACGCCTCCCTGTTCCTCAAGTCGCACTGGGTTCCGCAGGAGGCGTGGCTGCTGGCTGTGCTGGCGGAGTTGCTGTCCGAGCGTTGGCGGCGGACGGCTACGCCGGGGTGGACCGCGATTCGCCATGGCGCATCGTGGACCGCTCGAAACTCTGCGGCCTGGCCGGCGAACAGCGACGATGCGCCTGGGCGGGGTCAAACAGGCGATCTTCGTTTCGGCGACGTTCGATGGGTCAATGCATTCCTCTGCGTGCCGGAGGATCAGTGACCGATGGCATCGAACTCATCCATTTCGAGGCCGCTCCATGAGGGGGGCCGTTCACATCGTCGAGGCACTGCTGGCCCTTCCGAGGAGGTTGTCATGATCACGCTCTACCACTGCATGAGTGCGCGTTCCTTCCGTCCCCTGTGGATGCTGGAGGAGCTGGGCCTGCCCCACGAACTGCTGATGCTGCCGTTTCCGCCCCGAACGCGGGCGCGCTCGTACGTCGACATCAACCCGCTGGGAACGATTCCGCTGATGATTCACGGCTCCACCCGCATGACCGAGTCGGCAGCCATCTGCCAGTACCTTTGCGCGATCAGCTCACCGACGGCCTTGCAGGTTGAGCCCGGGGAAGAAGACTATGGAGCGTACCTCAACTACCTCCACTTTGGGGAGGCCACGCTCACGTTTCCGCAGACGCTTGTGTTGCGATACTCGCGCTTTGAACCCGAGCAACGGCGTCAGCCGATCGTCGCGGAAGACTATGCCAAATGGTTCCTTGCGAGATTGCGCACGCTGGAGCCCTTGCTGGCCGGACAGTCGTACTTGTGCGCCGGTCGCTTCACGGCGGCGGATGTCTCGGTGGGCTATGCGCTGATGCTGGCGCAACACCTCGGAGTTGAAATCCGGTTCACCCCCGCGGTGAAGACGTACTGGAAGCGCCTGCAGCAGCGGGGCGCCTACATTCGCGCACTGCGATCGCAAGAGACCGCGGCACTGGCGCAAGGCGTATCCACGGTGCCCGCACCGGACACGCTACCGGCAATTGGCTAGGGCGACGTCCCTTCGCTCCAAGGCAGCATGACATCGGCCGCGGCGAGGGTGTCGCGGCGTCTTCGAGCGCGCGCGATGGTGGCTGCGCTTCGGTCAGTCGGCCCTTGAGAAACGGGTGCGCGTTTCTCGACGAAAGCTTTCACGCCTTCCTGGAAGTCCTTGCCGGTGCTCATCTCGACCATGGCGCGCCGCTCGCCGTCAAGCTGATCGGCAAACGACGTGGCCAGCGACTGATAGGTCGGTTTCTTCACCGCCGCATACGCATGCGATGGCCCCTCGAGGAGACGCTTCGTCAGCTTCACGACTTCGACATCGAAGTCCTCCTTCGGCACCACGAAGTTCACCAAGCCGAAACGCTCGGCAGTTGCCGCATCGAATACCTCCGGCAGCAGCAGCATCTCGAGCGCGCGGCGCTCGCCGACGATGCGCGGCAGAACGTACGACTATCCACAATCCGGCGTACCGCCGATCCGCGTGTATGCCGACGTAAACTGAGTGTCGCTTGAAGCGATCACGCGTTCAGGTCGCGCAGCATCCTGTTGATGCGACCGGACGCTCCCGCCTCTCCCAGACGCAGCCAGTTCAAGTCGGCGCCGCCGCAGAAGCGCGGCCCGTTTCCCCGGAGCAGAACCACCCGCACGCCAACCGTGCTCGCAATTTGTTCGACCAGGAGGTCCAGGTGCTCGGCCGATGCTGCATCGATGCCGTTGTTCTGTCCGGCCGGTTCAGCGTAATCGTCGCGAGTCCATCGGCGATGTCGAGCAAGACCGGGCTGCTCCTGTCTGCCTGTCACGGTTCGTCACGGGATCTGTTCATTCATGGCTCTCTGAAGAAGAACGGTGTCACTGCAATGCAGTGCGCCACGCGGGCGCACGGGGAGAGTCAGTCAGTGTTGAATTGCGTCTCGAGGTCCGCGAGGGCATCGGCGCACTCGACCATCATCCGCAGCACGACATTACGGCAGGTCGACACCTGATCGATCATCCCGATGATCTGTCCCGCGGGCTTAGTCGCGAGTAGGCCGGCGCCGGCATCCGGCCGGGCGTTCGGCAGCATTGCGGCGCGGTCGATCCGCTCAACGTATCGTCCCGTTGCAATGCTTTGAAGCGGCGTGGCCAGCATCGGCGGCGCATCGCGCCCGTGCCATTCATCGATCCAGGTCGACTTCAGGTAGCGGGCCGGCTTGCCGGTGAAGCACCGCGTCTTGACCGTGTCATCCGAACTTGCGTCCACCAGCTTCTGCCGAACCAGTGGTGAGCATTCCGATTCAACGGTCGCCAGCCAGATCGAACCGCACCACACGCCCTTGGCGCCGAGTGCGAGCGCGGCGGCCATCTGGCGCCCGGTGCCGATGCCGCCTGCAGCCAGCACGGGAATTGGCGCTATGGCATCGACGATCTGCGGCGTGAGGACCATGCCGCCGATGTCGCCTGTGTGTCCGCCGGCCTCGTACGACTGTGCAATCACGAGGTCCACGCCGGCAGCTTTGTGCTTCAGCGCGTGGGCCACCTTGCCTGCAAGCGCACCCACCAGCATCCCCCTGCGGTGCGCCTCTTCGATCACCTCGACGGAAGGCGTTCCCAAGGCGCTGACCAGCAGCTTGGGATTGAAGCTGAACGCCAGCCGGAGGATTCCGTCGACTTGTTTGGCGGTGTATCGCTGTCCGCCGAGAATCTCGTCGCTGACGTGCTCGTCCCAACCCTCCACGGCCGGCACTTCATAGCGAGACATCAGCTCGTCGAGGTATTTGTCGTAAGTCGGCGGGATGGCGGCCTTTTGAGCCGCTGCTGACTGCCCGCCTTCGTCCACGCCGGCGTACTTTCCGGGCATCAGGACATCGACGCCATACGGCTTGCCGGCCAGTTGTTGCTCGATCCACGCGAGATCGATCTCGATCTGGGCGTCGGAGTGCAGCCCGGCACCATAGACCCCCATCCCGCCGGCCTTGCTGACGGCGACAACCACGTCCCGGCAGTGTGAAAAGGCAAAGATCGGAACCTCGATGCCAAGCTTAAGAAATTGCTCAATCATGCGCTTTGTCTCGCGGGTTATGTCGCTGCCGGCGACGGCAGGCGAACGTTATATTCGATGAAGGCAAGGGGCGGCCCTGCCGGCTGTTTACGTCATCTCTCAACAGATCTGTGCGGGGCGATCAGGCGGCAGGACTGCCCCGCCACCTACTCGCTGTCGCTCCGACTAGAGTCGGTAGACGCGGGTCGCCGTGCCTCGGAACAGCTCGTCCTTCTCGCTTTCGGAGTAGGAGGCTGCCGTCTTCTTGAGGGCATTCCAGAGGACGTCGTAGGAGACCGACCCCTTGTCGATGGGGAAGTTGCTCTCGAACATGCATCGACGCGGCCCGAACGTATCGATGGCGTACTCGTAGTAGTGACGCTGCGCGGCGACGATCTCGTCCGAACTCGGCGGCCGCGCTTTCGTCTCGAACGCGAAGCCGTTGTATGGCATGAGCATGCCGCCCAGCTTGAGCATCACGTTGGGGCATGTCGCGAGCTGGACCAAATCGCTCGCCCACTGTTGGAAGATCTCGTCACGCCGGCCAGCGTACGACCCGACGCCGATGGGCGTCCCCAGGTGATCGAGCACAATGCTGACCTCCGGGTAAGCGCGAGCCAGCGCCGTCAGGTACGGGGTCTGATGGTGGTAGTGCCAGGCATCGAAGCTCAGCCCCATATCTGCAAGGACGGCAAAACCGGCGCGAAAGCCCGGGTCCTCGTAGAGCCTGCCTTCGGCAACGTTCTCCAAAGACAGCACTTCGCTCGCCCGATCCCAGGCAGCCATCTGACGGATCCCCCTGAACAGGTTGCTGGCGGCGCGATGCGCCTCAAGCACATCGCGGACCCGCGCGCCCAACCGCAGATCGGTCGTGGCGACAATGGCTGCGATCTGCGCGCGCCCGGGTTGCCGCCTGGCTTCCGCGGCCAGGCCATCGATCCACTCGGTCTCACCCACCACCTTGAGCTCGTCCGGTCCGCTGCTGCGATAGCCTTCCCAGCATTGAACATAGACGGTCTTTTCGATCCTGTGGCCGGCCGTGTCGGCCCACAAGGAGCTCAGGTCGTACTTGGGAAAGGCGGGGTTGGAGACGAAGAAGTGATGGTGCGGATCGACAATGCGTCGATCCGGCTCGACGATGTCTTCCTTCACCAGAGCCAGCCAATCTTCTCGCACCGTGATACTCATGGGATATTCCTTTGGTTTCTAAGTTTGACTCGTTCGACCTTCACAAGGCACTGCACAGCGACGGCACCGCTTCGAATAAATCGGCCTGCAGACCGTAGTCGGCGACGCTGAAGATCGGCGCTTCCGGGTCCTTGTTGATGGCGACGATGACCTTGGATTCCAGCATGCCGGCCAAGTGCTGGATGGCACCCGAGATCCCGACAGCGATGTACAGATGGGGCGCCACGATCTTGCCGGTCTGTCCGATCTGCCAGTCGTTGGGCGCATAGCCTGCGTCCACAGCGGCCCGGCTGGCGCCCAGCGCGCCGCCGAGCCTGTCGGCAAGCGGCGTGAGGATCTCGTTGAACATCTTGCTGCTCCCCAAGGCGCGCCCGCCGCTCACGACGACCTTGGCTCCGATGAGCTCCGGCCGGTCGCCCTCGCTCACCTGGCGGCCGACCAAGCGGCTCTTGCCGCTGTCGGCCACGGCATCGAGGGCTTCCACGGCGGCATTGCCGCCCTGCCCCATCGGGTCGAAGCCGGTCGTGCGGACAGTTATGACCTTGACCTTGTCCAAGCTCTGCTGCGTCGCGATCGCGTTGCCGGCGTAGATGGGGCGCTCGAAAATGTCGGGCTCGACGATCCGGGTGACGTCGGACAGTTGGGCGACGTCGAGCAGCGCGGCAACGCGGGGTGCTACGTTCTTGCCGTAGGCCGTGGCAGGGAACAAGATGTGGCCGTATTCCGACGCTATCTTGAGCACCTGAGCGGTGAGGTTTTCGGCCAGCCCGGCGGCGAAGACGGCAGCGTCGGCGTGGAGCACCTTGGCGACGCCCAGTACCTGAGCGGCGGCCTTGGCGACGCGGACGGCGCCGTGGCCAGCGACGAGCACGTGCACGTCGCGGCCGCACTGGGCAGCCGCGGTGATGGTGTTGAGCGTGGAGCCCTTGAGGTGAACGTTATCGTGTTCGGCGACGACGAGTACAGCGGTCATGGTTCGGCTCCTCAGATCACTCGGGCTTCGTTCTTGAGCTTGGCGACCAGGGTGCCGACGTCGGCCACCTGGATGCCAGCGGCGCGCCTGGGCGGCTCGCTGACCCCAAGCGTCCTGATGCGTGGGGCGATGTCGACGGCGAGGTGCGCGGGCCCCAGGATCTCCACGCTCTTGCGCTTGGCTTTCATGATGTTGGGCAGGGTCACGTAGCGCGGCTCGTTCAGGCGCAGGTCCGTGGTGACGACTGCCGGCAGGGCGATGCTGAGGGTCTCGAAGCCGCCATCGATCTCACGCGTCACCTGCGCCCTTCCGTCGACGATCTCAACCTTGCTGGCGAAGGTGGCCTGCGGCAAGTCTGCGAGCGCGGCGAGCATCTGGCCGGTCTGGTTGCAATCGTCGTCGATGGCCTGCTTGCCCAGGATCACCAGGTGCGGGTGCTCCTTGTCAATCAATGCCTTCAGCAGCTTGGCAACGGCCAGCGGCTGCAGCTCTTCGGCGCTCTCGACCAGGATCGCGCGATCGGCCCCCATGGCCATCGCGGTGCGCAGCACCTCCTGGCACTGGGCGACTCCGCAAGAGACGGCGATCACCTCGCTGAGAACACCCTGCTCCTTAAGTCGCACAGCCTCTTCGACGGCGATCTCGTCGAACGGGTTCATGCTCATCTTCGCGTTCGCGACGTCGACACCGCTGCCGTCGCTCTTGACCCGAACCTTGACGTTGTAGTCGACCACGCGCTTGACGGCGACGAGCGCTTTCATGCTAGCTCCCGGCAGCGCGCACGCAGCACATGCTTGAGCACCTTGCCGGTGGCGGTGCGCGGCAATTCGTCGAGCGCGACCAATCGCTCGGGAAACTTCTGCTTCGCCACGCGAGCCTCGTCGAGGAACGACCTCAACGCGGCCAGGTCCAGTGTTCGCCCCGGCCGCAGCACGACGTAGGCAATCGGCGTCTCGCCCATGCGCTCGTGCGGCATGGCGACTACCGCCGCCTCCAGGATGTCGGGGTGCCGGTGCAGCACGTCCTCGATCTCCCTCGCGCTGATGTTTTCGCCGCCGCGGATGATCAGGTCCTTCTTGCGGCCGCTGATGGTGAGGTAGCGGTCATGGCTGAGGAAGCCCAGGTCGCCGGTGCGAAAGAAGCCATCGGCATCGAACGCGTCGAGCGTGTGCTGCCAGTCCGTGTAGCCAAGCATCATTTCAGGCCCGCGCGTCAGGATCTCACCCTCCGTCCCGGGCGGCACCGGCAGGCCGCTTTCGGGGTCGACGATCCGTACCTCATGGTTCGCGATGCAGCCGTCGGTCGTCGCGCCGAGCTCCTTCGGATCGCCGGCCGCGACGCCCAGGGTCACGGTGGGCGCCTCGCTGCTGCCGTAGATGCGGAAGGCCTGGCAGTTGGGCAGCACCAGACCCGCACGACGGATGACCTCCGGCGGCACCGGCGCGCCGCCGCAGCCGAACAGGCGCAGCGTCGGGAGGCGCGCTCCGCGAATCTCGAGCTCGTACACCAGTTCGGCGAGAAACGGGGTCGCGCCGATGCTGAACGTCACGCCATGCGCGGCGATAAGCTGGGCCGCGTCTTCCGGTTGCCAGCGCTCCATGAACACGACCTTGATGCCGAGCACAAAGGCTAGCTCCAGCGCGTACAGGTACCCGGTGATGTGCGTCACGGGCGAAGGCATCAACACGACATCGTCCTTCGTCAGTGCCCAAAACGACTCCACGGCGTCGATCTCGGCCCGCAAGCTGCTGTGGCTGTGCAGCACGCCCTTCGGATTGCCGGTGGTCCCCGAGGTATAGAGTAGCAGCTTGACGGCGTTCGGATCCGGATCGTAGGCCCGCAACTGAGCTTCCTGCGACGCGATGCTGCCGGTGCCTGCCCAGTCGTCGTAGCTTGCAAACCCCTCACGGCGGGCGCGCACCAGCACCACGTCCTTAAGGTGAGGCAAGCCCGGCCGCAGCCGCTCTACCATCTCCGCATAGTCGATGCTGCGAAAGGTCTCGGGAACGAACAGCACGCGAGCTTTGCAATCCGCCAGGATAAACCCGACCTCCGCATCTCGGTAGATCGGCACGATGGGGTTGCAGACGAAACCGCCGAGGCAAGCAGCGAGGTTGATGACCAGGGTTTCGTGCCAGTTCGGAAGCTGGAAGCTCAGCACATGCCCGGGCCGCATGCCGCTGCGGCGCAACGACGCACACAGCCGGGAGGCGTGCGAGAACAGCTCAGAGAAACAAAGTTGCCGCGACCCGTCGACGACTGCCACGAGGTCGGGCGTCCGGGATACGCGCTCTCTTGCGCTTTGGCCCAACGTGATGCCGCTCCACGCGCCGCTGGCGGTGTAGCGGGAAACGGCTTCCGCGGTCAGCCTCGTCGTCCAGCCGCTGATATCAGCTTGCATCGCAGTATCCTCTTTTCTTTGATTCACGGTAACGGACCCGCCGGGCATCAGCGGCGTTCGACGAGTTCGACCACGTTGCCGTCCGGGTCCAGGACCATGGCGACGAACACGCCCGGCATCAGCTCGCGCTTCGTCAACTCGACCGTGACCCCTGCCGCCTCGCAGGCGGCATACACCTCGTCGAGGTTGATGATTGGGAACGTCAGGTAGCGCAAGCCCAGCGCTTTCGTCAAGCCCTGGGTTCCCGCGCCGGGTTTGTGTTTCGGAACGATCAGCTTGGCAAAGCTGTCACCGAAGCGAAGCCGGTACAGCCGGCCAAAGGGCACGTCGAAATCCTCCAGTTTCTCCAGGCCCAGCAAGCCCTGGTAAAAGGCGAGGCTCTCGCCGATGTCACTGACCAAGATGCCGACGTCGAAACAACGGCGGGCGGGTTTCATGCTCATTTGCTGTTCTCCGAGCGCTTTGGGAGCGCGTTTACTTTGCCGCCGCTTCGAGTTGGCCCAGCGTGACGTCGCTGGGCTTCGAGCCAGCGCGGTTCGCGGCGAGATTGGGATGCGCGATGTAGATGAATGCCTCCTTGCGCTTGATGTCGAAGGTCTGACCTTGCTGTGGCAGCATGCTGACGTAGCCGTCCGCGCCCTTGACCGGCGAACTGAAGACCAGCGTGATCTTCGCGAACTCGCCGGACTTATCGTAGTGATCGGCCATGTAGTAGCGCGGGAACTTCACGTCTTGGTATAGCACACGCTTGCTGTAGGGATGCTGCGACGGCATCGTGACTTCGATTTCGTAGACCTCGCGCGGCTCCCACTCGACCACCGACGTCGGGGTCCAGAAGGGCTTGGTCTTGGTGTCGACGGTCTGATACGAGCTGCTCGCATCGCCCTTGCCCGCCACGAGCGGCAGCTTCAGATGCGGTACAGCGAGGATCCAGCGTTTGCCCCGGATGCGGGCGTCCGGGTACCAGCTCGGTCGGGCACTGACGACGTCGTACTCATCGTTGAGCTGAACGCTGCCGGCCAGATTGTCCATCCAGGATCCGCCGGAGAGTTGGCGCACCCGTCGCACCGACTTGATGTACGCCCAGTTGTCCTCCAGCTGCGAGGTGTCGTGGCGCACCGTGAAGATGCCGATGCCCTTGATATCGTAGGGCTCCTTGGCGAAGAGCAGTGTCTTCGTGACCAGCTTGCCCTCGTCGAGGACCGGATCACCCAAGAGGCGCCCTTTCATCTTGAACGTGCTCGTGAACCAGGTCTGAGCGCGCTGCACGCCCTTGTCGGCATCGATGAACAGGAAGGTGTAATCGCCGTCGAAGTTGTTGGCGTAGGAGTTCTGGTAGTAGTGGTTGTACATCGCCTTGTAGCCAGACAGCGGATCCTTGAGATCGATGCCTGGGAAGGGCACGCCGGCCTTGTATCCGGTGACTTCCTTCGTGGCGACGTCGATCTTGACGGTGCCGGCGTACTTTTCCGTGTTGATCACGTCCACTCGGTTGAGCGGAATTTCCTGGGAGTTGCGCAGCTTGATGGACAGGTTGTAGTTCTTGATCATGAGCTCCATCCGCTCCGTAATCAGACTGCGGACGGGGTGACCCTCGAAGGTGTCCGCCTTCACCTTGTCGATGTTGGCCGCGTTGATCACGTCGCCTGCCTTGAGCTCGGCTGCGCCTGTCGTGCTGGCGGCGAGCATCGAGCATGCTGCGAGCAGGGTCGTTGAGAACAGATTTCGTGTGTGTGACATCAGATGTCTCCTGGTCGATGTGAACGAGGTGGGTGTGCGCAGCGTCAGAACTGACGAGTCAGTCGAAACAGCAGTTGGTCGTGGTTGGCGAGTCCGCCGAACAGGTAGGCCTTGTCCTCAGACGAGCCACTGACGGACGTCAGGCTGGGGGTGCGCTTGTCCCGGGCGAAGAACAGGTCGGCCTCGACCTTCAAGCGCCACTTGTCCCCGATGACGAAGTCGACCGAAGGAATCACGAATCCGCCCCGGCTGCGCGGATCGATGCCCACTGCCAGCGTCGGGTTGATCGTGTTGCCTTTGAAGTTGGTCGCCAGGATCGCAGTGATGACGGTCGTGTGCTCGCGCTTGGGGGCGTTGTAGCCGGCCAGTTCGACGATTTCATCGGACTGCCTGTAGTTGAGGATCCACTTGTCGAAGATCTGCACTGAGAAGAGCGAATCGGAACTCGTGCCAATCAGGTCCTTCAGATTGAGCGGCTTGTCGATCCGGAACATCAACAGCATCGTGTTCTTCTTGATCACACCGCCGAACCCGGGCACGGTGTTCTCGGTGCCGTACGGCGCCGGCATGAATGAACTGCTGGGTGTTCCCAGGCCGACGTTGTAGGGCGCGTCCTTGATCAGCACTATCTCAGTGCTGAGCACCGAGTCGATGGACGGGACCTGGCCGCTGGCAGTCACGCCGAGCATATCGATCTTCGGATAGATCCAGTCGCCGAACGGGCTGGACGGCGCCTTCATGTGGGGCACGAAGGCCGAGTTAATGATCGGGTCCGGGTTGAAGGTCTTCAGATAGGCCACTGAGTAGCTCACCGGCCCCGCTGTTCCCGTCCATCTCAGGCCACCGGTTACCTCCTTAGTATCGCCGTCAGGATGACGGTAGTCATAGCGCATGGTCGCAGCGGGATTGACGAAGTCGGCGCCGATGAACGACTGCAGGGTCCATCGGCCGCCGTACAGGTCAAGGGAGTTGCCGATGTCCTTGTCGCGATCCCACCCCGGCCGCACGATCGCCTGCAGAGCCCCGTTCGCTTCCGGCACTTGAACGGTCATGTTCGCCAGGATCAGCGGCTTGCGTAGTTCTTCGTTCTCTCCCTCGAGGAAGGAGCGCCAGCGGAGGTCGTAGCCGTGCACGAGGTCCATCGCGCGGAAGAAGTCGCTTTCTCCCCATACCACCTGTTGCTTGCCGAGACGCAGCTTGACCCTCTCGTTGACGTCGATGTCGGCATACAGCTCACGGACATCAACCCGGTTGTATTGCTCGACCATGTCGCCGCCGGGCCCCCCCGGGGTCTTGACCTGTGTCAGGTCCTGGAGCCGCTGGACGTAATTCGTCTTGTACTCGCGGTCGGCACGGAGAACGGCCTTCCAGTCGAACGGTCCGGTCTTTGTCTCCGCGTCGAGCAACACGGAGCCGCGCAGCATGGACAGATCGCCGCGGTCGTTCTGCGGAGTGTCCGGCACGTCCTTGAGGTTGAAAGACGCCCATGCTCGAGCGTATCCGGAGAGCTTCAACCCACCTCCCGTCGGCTCGCTGCCGGCATCAGCCGCGGCTGCGCCGAGGCTGGACAACGCTATGCCGGCGATGAGTGCCTGCGCGAGGCCTTGGTGCTTAAGACGTACTCGGTCATTTTTCATCGTGCCTACCTTTGGGTTGCGGGAGAGGCCAACGCACCGATTTGTGCGCGATCTCCCAGAGAAACTATGTAAAAGGCCATTGTTCAGGCCGCCTGTGCTTGCAAGGCGCTCGCCTCGCGGAGGGCCGGCGCCCGCCCCACGATGAAGGTGGGCCTGAACACGTACACCAGGGCCGGCATGAGAACCAGCGATGCAGCGGCGGAAATCGAGAGCCAGATGGCAATCAATGCAGCCATCTCTGCCTGCAAGCGCAGCGACGACATCGCCCACAAGCTCACGCCGACGACAAGGGTCAGCACTGTCGTCAGCACGCCCATGCCGGCGCTTTTGAGCGAATGCACGATCGCCTCGTCGAGCCGGCCGTGCTGGCGCATGTCTTCCCGGATCGCGTCGACGACATAGAACGAATAGTCCACGCCAAGGCCGATGCCCAGCGCGACAACCGGCAGTGTGTTGATGTTCAAGCCGATGCCGTGGTAGGCCATGTAGCTGAAGGTCAGCGTGTTGGACAGGACCACTGGAATCATGAAGAACGTGCCGGCGGCGAGCGACCTGTACGTCAGCGCGCATAGAATCAGCAGGAACAGCAGTGCCAGTGCAATGGCTTCGATCTGCCCGGCCAGAATCACCTCGTTGACGGCCGCCAGCACGCCGACCAAGCCGCCGGCCAGCAGATACGCTCCGTCGGCGAGGGGGTTCGCGGTCACGAACTGATTGATTCGTGCCACAGCATTTCGGATCGTGTCGCCCTGATGATCCCGGAAGAACAGTGTCACCGACGCGTTCTTGAAGTCATTCGAGGTGAAGCGCTGCAAGTCGCCTGGGTCTGAACCCGAGACGAACAAGTAGGCCAGTTCGCCATTCACGCCGGCATCGGGTCCGAGTTCCAGGTAGTGCGGATTGCCCTCGTGCAATACCCGGTTCACCGCAGGCAGAACGTCCACGATGGAAACCGTGCCGCCAATCTCGGGTTGAGCCTCCATGTAGCGCTGGAAGCTCTCCATGCTGCGCAACGTGACGGGGTCCTTGATGGCGTCCGCGCGCTCGCTGGAGAGCACCACGAACATCCGATCTGATCCCTGGAAGGCACCGTTGATCGCAGACGCGTCCCGGTTGTAGGTGGAGTCCGCCTTGAGAATCGGTGAGCCTGGGTTAGCGTCGCCGACCTTGAGATTCAGTGCGTAGATCCCCGACCCCACAAAGATCGCCGCGGAGACACCGACCACAAGGAAGCGCCACCGCGATGTCGCAAGGTGCGCACATAGGCGCAGGACCGCCTGCAGCGCCGGCTGCACGTTGAGCGGGTGAGCCCACCGAGTCGGACGGCGGGTACAGGTGACAAGCAATGCGGGCAGCACTACCGCGCACACTGCCAGGCTGAGCACCCAGAAGCCCCCGATGATCGCGATCTTCTGCAACAGCGGAATGGGTGTCAGCGCCACGACGATCATGCAGCCGGCATCGGCCACCACCGCAAGCATGGCCGGCCTGAAGAGCTTCTTCAGGCTGGCCCGTCCCGAATCCAAGGGCGTTTGCTCGATACCGTGCGCCAAGTTGTGGTCGAAGCGCTGGACGATCTGAATGGAGTTCGAGATGGCCAGCGCCGTGATGAGGAACGCAACCACCACCACCAGCGGGTCGAGGTTGTAACCCAGCAGACCGGAGAATCCGATGGCCCACACGGCACTCATGGCGGCAGCGATTACCGGGATGAGGGTGCCGTGCCATGTCCGTGCAATCAGGAACAGGATGCCCAACAGAGCGAGGACCGCCCCGATGAACAGCTTGGTCGTTTCGCCGAAGTAGTGAATGACCCAGCCGTACAGCATCGGGTCACCGACGACGCGGATGTGGGTGCCGGCGCGCTGGTGTTCTTCCACGACGCGCGTGAGGTGGGTGAAGATCGCCCGGTAGTCGACCAGGTGATCGTAGAAATCGACGGTGATCAGGGCTGCTTTGAAGTCGCGTGAGACATAGGCGCCATACACCAGCGGGTTGTTGGTGATGGCCTTCTTGAGCTGCGAAATCTCCTCCGCGTTGCGCGGCAGGCCGGGAAACATCAACGGGCTCGTCTTGATGCCTTCGGTGGACGACGTGATGTCCTTCAGCTTCTTCGAAGCGATCGATGTGACCTGGAACTGATCAGCACCGGGCGTCTGGGCCGCCTCCTCGGTCACCTTCTTGATCTTTGCCAGGACAGCCGGATCGAAGATGTCGCCGTTCTCGACTTCGACCATGATGCTGACCATGTTCGAGCCGCCATAGACTTGCTTGAAGCGGTTGTTGACCTGCACGAACGGATGGTTCTGCGGAAGCAGGTCGGCGAACACCGTCTTGATCTCGACGCGTGCTGCAAAAAAGCCCATTACGGCAGTGATCAGGATCAACATCCCGAGCGCCGCCTTGCGATGCGAGACGCACCAGTCCATCAAACGCTCGCTCATTTGTTCGCTCCCATGCCTTGCTTTGCCGCCGCGAGATCGGTGACCGTGATGCCGTATCCAGCCAAGGCGTAGCGGCCGTCTCGCCCGTCGATTTGGGTGTGCCAGGTTGCGCTGATGCCGGCGGATGCATCCGTCCAGGTCTGTGCGCGGGAATCCGCAGCGAGCAGCAGGCCCTTGTCTCCCGCAAGCAGCCAGCGGCTGCCGTCCCACAACACGTCGAAGATGTGCTGGTCCGTGATGCTCGGCAAGAGCTGCCACGAAGCGCCGGAGTCGGTGGTCACCACAACGACACCCCCGGTCCCCACGGCGACGCCGTTGCGCTCGTCGCGGAAAGCGACGGCGTTGAGGCTCGACTTGACCGGCGCGGTCACGCTCGTCCAATTGGCCCCGCCATCGATCGTTTGTCGGATGCGTCCGAACTCGCCGACCATCCAGCCGTTGCGGCCGACGAAGGCGACGTCGTTCCAGGTGGCGTCATCCTTCGTCGACTTGGCCTGCCAGCTGATACCGTGGTCGCTAGAGCGCAAGACGGTGCCTCGCTCGCCGACAGCCCAGGCGATACCTGGGTCGTAAGCGCGAACCCGCAGCAGCTTTGCGGCGGGAACGCCTCCGATCGCCGCGGCCTTGCGCCAGGTCTTGCCCCCGTCACCGGTCGACAAGATGGTCAGGTCGTTGCCCACCGCCACGGCACGCTCAGCATCCCAAACAGCAATCGCCTGAAGATGGGCCTGCGTCCCGTTGGCCTGGGGTGCCCAGGACACGCCGCGATCAGTGCTGCGAACGATCTTGCCCTGCTGGCCGGCCGCCCAAATCACCCCTGGGCTCGCCATCGACACGCCGTAGAAGATGTCGCGTCGTTCGATGGTGGCCGGCTGCACGCTGGCGACCTGCACGCGTGGCTTGATGAAGAAGGCCGCATACAGCAGTCCGCCAATGACCAGCACAGGTAGTGCCGCACTCAGCAAGCCCGCCATCCCCCGCGCCCGCGTGGAAGTCGAGGCACCGCCGTTCGGAGGTCGCTGGATTGAACCGCTAGTCATACGTTGTCCATGAGTTATTGATTGCCACGCAACTCGGTCCTGCCACGCGCCGCCGCGACTCGCCCTGGTTCAGGGCGGTCGTGCAGTGGGAATGAAAGGACCGTATCTCGGAGGTCGAGCCCGCATGCGGCCGGTCAGGCGATCTTGCGCATCCCTGGTATCCGGGAGAGCCGGAAGTCGGCATAACCGCTCGATGCTGCGTCGTCGATCATCACCCGGTAGTTCTTCATGCCACCGAAGTACGCGAGACCCGTTCGTGGCTTACCCGCCACATTGCCTCCGTTGTACCAACTCTTCGTCAAGGGGAACAACGTCTTGGACACGGTCGCTTCGCAGAGTCCGCCCCATTCGTCCTCGGCTTCGGGGGTTGCTTCGATGCTAAGAATCTTGTGTTCGCGCAGATAGTCGATGCAATCGCCGACCCACTTCAACTGGTCTTCGCAGAGCAGCATCGGGTGGAACAGCGGGATCGGACTGCCCGCGGCCGCAATGATGAAGAGGTTGGGGAAGCCGGCGCACATCATCCCGAAATGGGTCCGCACGCCACCCTCCCAGTGGTCCTTGAGCGACTCGTTGTTTCGGCCGCGAATATCCATGCGTGTCAACGCTCCCGTCAGGGCATCGAACCCGGTGGCGAAGACGATGCTGTCGAACTCGTATTCCTCGCCGCCGACGCGAACGCCCTTGGGAGTGATCTCGTCGATCGACCTGTTGCGGACGTCGACGAGACTCACGTTGTCCCGCTCGTACGTCTCGTAGTAGTTGTTGTCCGCAATCAGTCGCTTGGTCAGGATCGGGAAGGTCGGCATCATCAGATCCGCGATCTTCGGATCCTTGATGCGCTCCCTGATCTTCGAGCGCACGAATTCGGCCAGCGTGTCGTTGGCCTCCTGGTTCGTATACACATCGGGATAGATGTTGTAGAAAGCCAGCCCGCCGTTCTTCCAGCGGTCTTCGTAGACTTCGAGCCGCTCCTCGGCGCTCACCTCGAGCGCAGACTGGGTCATCATAGCGACCGGCTTGTAGTTCACCGCGACCCAACCGCCGAACGATTCGTAGCGCTCCTTGTGGCGCCATTCGGCGTAGTTCGCCTTGACCTCGCGCTGATAATCCTCGGGCATCGGGTGGTTGCGCAGCGCCACGCAATAGGCCGGGGTCCGCTGAAAAACGTGCAGATGGGCGGCTTGCTGCGCGATGAGCGGAATGCACTGCACGGCCGACGATCCCGTGCCGATCACGCCCACCCGCTGGCCGGTGAAATCGACTCCTTCCTCCGGCCATTGAGCCGTGTGGTACTGCTTGCCCTTGAAAGATTCGATGCCCTTGAACTTCGGCTTGTTGGGCGCCGACAGGAGTCCGGTCGTCATGAGGCAGAAGGTGGCGTGAACGACGTCGCCATTTGACGTGCGCAACACCCAGCGCTCGGTCTCCTCGTCGAACACGGCCGCATCGATGCGGGTATTGAACTGGATGTCGCGTCGGAGGTCGAGCCGGTCCGTGACGAACTCGAAGTAACGGCGCAGCTCCGGCTGCGCGGCGTAGCGTTCGGTCCAGTTCCACTCTTGCTGGATCACGTCCGAGAATGCGAACGAGTACTCCATGCTTTCGATGTCGACCCGGGCGCCTGGATAGCGATTCCAGTACCACGTTCCGCCAACGCCGCCGCCGGCCTCGAACAGACGCACACGCAATCCCTGCTCGCGCATGTGATGCAGTCCGTGCAAACCGCAGGGACCCGCACCGATGATCGCGATGTCGTAGTCGTTCGACGTTGCTTGCTGTGAAGCCGTGCTCATGGAATTCCTTTGCTTAAACAATGCGTTAGGTGACAGTTAGATCCGGCCGACCACTCACGCGGAAAGCGTGGAATCGCGGAAAGTGGTTTGTCTCGCCCCACTGGGCCGCGGAGCTGCGCGGCATTTCCTTCTCCAACAACGCTCAAGCGTGTCGCGCAACTCGCGGACGTGGTCGGACGGAGCGAAGTTCATTCGGTCCGCCCAATCACTGTCCGCTGAACACCGGGCTGCGCTTCTCGCGAAAAGCGCTCACCGCCTCCTGGTGATCCCGCGTGAGGTTCGACATGGCCTCATAGGCCAGCGACGCATCCATGATCGAGTGCGCCAACTGCTTGAGACCGATGTTCGCGGACATCTTGCTCCACCGGATCGCTTTGATCGCGCCAGCAGCCAATCGATCGACGAACTGATCGACGCGGCCATCAAGGTCCGCGGGAGGAACTGCGTGATTGATCAGGCCGATCCGGGCGGCTTCGACGGCCGACATCAGGTCGCCGGTCATTAAATGCTCCTTCGCACGGAGGTATCCGATCAGTTGCGGCCAGATCACCGCACCACCATCGCCGGCAACCAAGCCGACACTGACGTGCGGATCGCCGATCTTCGCGCTCTCGGCAGCAAAGACCACATCGCAGAAGAGTGCCATCGTGGCGCCCAGTCCGGTCGCGTGACCATTGAGCTTCGCAACGATCGGCTTCTCGCAGTCGAGGAGCGAATAGATGATCTGCTTGCCCTCGCGGGCAGTCGCCTCGAACGACGCGGGCTCGTCGATCATGCCTTGCATCCAATCGATGTCACCGCCCGCGCAGAACGCGGTCCCCGCACCGGTGAGCATCACCACATCACTGGCCGTATCCCGGGAAGCGTCGACAAAGACTCTCGAGAGCTCCTCGTGCATGACGCCGTTGATTGCGTTAAGTCTGGCGGGACGATTCAAGGTGATTGCGAGAATCCTTTGTCGCCTTTCGAAGGAGAGAGTCTTGTAGTCGTTGAAGAGCATGCCTTGTCCCGGTAGACACTCCCGATCGGTTCCTTGCGCATCTGCGTGGACGGATCGGAAGGGAGCTTTGTTGAAACACAGGTTCATCGTAGCGGCCAATTGTCGATGACGCAATAGTCAGTGACAGCTAAGTCATAAGGGTTTTCCAGTACGGTTTGCAAATCAATGGCGCATCCGATGCACAGGAAGATCGGACGGTCGCGGTAGGGGCGGGGAGTAATCCCCGCCCCTACCGCGACCGATCGTAAGCAATGGGATGGACGCCCCCACCCATTACGGCATCGATGTGCCAAAGTGGAAGCGTTGCTTCAACCACTTGAACCGAGAAGGGCGTCCACCATGAAGATTACGACAGTTGGCATCGACTTGGCAAAGAACGTGTTGCAAGTCCACGGCATCAACGAGCACGGCAAGTCCGCGCTCAAGAAGCAACTGAGGCGCGAGCAGATGGCGGCGTTCTTCGTCAATCTGCCGTCATGCCTGATCGGCATGGAGGCGTGCGGCAGCGCGCACCACTGGGCGCGCAAGCTGCAGGAGCTCGGCCACACGGTACGACTGATGGCGCCGCTGTTTGTCAAACCCTATGTGAAGACCAACAAGAACGATGCCGCCGACGCCGAGGCCATCTGCGAGGCCGTTGGCCGGCCGAACATGCGCTTTGTGCCGATCAAGAATGTCGAGCAGCAGGCGGTGCTTGCATTGCACCGGGTCCGCCAGGGCTTCGTGAAGGCGCGCACTGCCCAGGCCAACCAGATCCGAGGATTGCTTGGAGAGTTTGGTCTCATCATCCCGCAGGGCATTGGCTACATCGGTACAAGAGTGCCCGAGCTCATTGAGGATGCCTCCAACGATTTGCCTAGCGCGTTTCGCGTACTCGTGCAGCGCTTGCTTGACAACCTCAAGGAACTCGACCGCCAGGTCGACGAACTCGAGGCGCAGATCCAGGCGTGGCACCGAAGCAGCGATCTCAGTCGCAAGGTCGCGCAAGTCCCGGGTATCAGACCCATCACCGCGAGCGCGCTGGTGGCCTCCATTGGCGACGCCAGGAACTTTGACAGCGGCCGTCAAAGTGGCAGCATGGCTGGGCGTTGTTCCCCGGCAGCACTCCTCGGGCGGCAAGGCCAACCTGCTGGGCATGAGCAAGCGCGGCGACAGCTACCTGCGAACGCTGCTGATACACGGGGCTCGATCGGTGATCTATCGCGCTGGTCAGAAGCCGGAGTCGAGTGCGTGTAGCTGGATCAATGCCGTGGTTAACCGGCGCAACAAGAACGTGGCGGCAGTTGCGGTGCCGAACAAGAATGCGCGCATCGTTTGGGCGCTACTGGCCCACGATCTGCACTACGAGGCCGGCTACGTGAGCACGGTCCAGACGATCTGACAGCGCAGGCACCAAGAACCAAGAACCAAGAGACGATGACAGCAGGGAGAATTAACCACCGATTGCTCAGGCGATCATGAAGTGATGGCAAGACAGGTCAGACCGTGGTTGGCAAAGCCCGCGCCGGACGAGGCACCCAGAGTGCGTGTAAGCGATCGAGGCGTCAATCAGCGTAACCCATCAGGGACGGTGGCCAAAAGCCACACTGGAAGTCCGAATGACGGGTGCAATCTTTACCTTCGAGCCACCACGAATTGAGAGCTTGGCATAGGGGGCGTCCATGTACGTCCAGCGAACACACGCTCGACGTGGTCGCCCTTCCCCGGGACTCAGTTCCCCGGTATCCAGCGATGCGACAGCAATTCGTAGGGGTCGTGCCCATTGGGGTAGGCGTACTTATCGTGAAAATCGGTGCGCTTCGGGTCGAAAAGTCGTTAACGACAACGACTTACGAGCTCGGACTCTTTGCGCACGAACTGTATACGTACGTTGTTGATTTCAAAGGGAATTTCCGGCGCTACCGTGTCATCCGCACCGAAAGTACGACTACCCCCCCATTGAGTTTGGCGGATTGAATCAAACTCATGATGGCGGCCGCGCGTTGCCCGGCCATCAGCGTGCCGGCGAACAGCCAGTTCTTGCGCCCCGCGGCCCAGGGACGGATCTGCCGCTCGTCGAAGTTGTTGTCGATCGGCAATGCGGGATCGTCGGTCAGATAGCGCGTGAGCGCGACCTAGCGTTTCAGGCTGTAGTCGATCGCCCGAGCCGTGGCAGTGCCCTCATGTATCAGGGTGCCAGCACCTGCGCGAGCAGGCTTGAGGTGGGAATGCCCTTGTCGATGATCTCGGCAGGCAACGGGTGCCTGCGTGAGCGTGCGGCACTGCCCGCATGCCCGCGAACGGGTCCTGAGCGCAGATCCAACCCGCGGGAGCTCGTTGCCTCGAATCCGTGCCCGGCGCGCGCCGCCCGAGGGCATCGGACGGGGTGGCCTCACTTCAGGCCGTTGCGAAGAAACTTCATGTAGGTTTGGACGACCGCCTCCGGCATCTTCCGCCCCTTGGGTTTGCTCTGGGCGAAGCGCATGTACAGATAGTCGCGAGCCGCCATGAGGACGTAGGCCACGGTTTCGAGTTCGTCCTGGTCAAATGTTCGTATGTCACCCGATATCAGGCCACGCTTGAGCGACGCGACGTAGTACTTGCTGAGCAGCTTGAAGTGCTTCTGAAAAGCCACCGGCGCCGCCGCTTCCGCTTCGTGGAGGATGCGGAAGAAGCCAGGGTTGCGCGACGAGTAGTCGAAGAAGGCACGCAAAGCACGCTCCTCCATGTCGAACACGTCCTTCGCATCGACGATCTTCCCACCGATGAAGTCCATCACGTCCCTTCCGACATGCAGGAGAAGTTCGTCGAACAAGGTCTGCCGTGAGGCGAAGTACAGATAGAACGTTCCCTGAGCGATTCCGGCCGCGGCGGTGATGCGCGAGACGGTTGCATCAACATATCCGACCTCGCCCACGACCTTGGCGGCAGCCGCGAAGATCTCGTTGCGTGCCGCCGGCGTTCGCTCCTGCAGCGTCAACCGCGTCCGGGGCTTGGCAGCAGGTTTGGCCGACGTGAATGCAGGGGCCGTGGGGCTTTCGAGCTTAGCAGTCTTTTTTTCCATAGGTCGATAAGAAACGGTTTAGCAGGGTGAAGAACCATTGATCAGGCGCCACGTTGCCATCGTCAAGCTCGTCAAGCTCGTCAAGCTCGTCAAGCTCGTCATGACGATAATCCAGTGCAATGCGTTCGGTGACTCGGAGCGAGCGGGAGTTCCGCGGCTCATTCGACGTGTAGTAGTTCGCAATCAACGTGCAGGTCGGGTTTACTTCTCCGCTCGTGCGAAGACTCCGTCGAGCGTTCGCAAGCGCGTGAGGTTGTACGCCGCCATGGTCAAGGTAAACACCTGATCGACCTTGTACAGCCCTCGCACCATCACCGCCGCACCGGTCCGACGACTTTGCCCCAACCAAAGCACTGCTCGATTCGCTTGCGCTGACTGATGTCATAGCCGGCGTGGCGGGTCGTTCGCGCGTCGATGGCGCTGCCGCCGTTGCGCTCAGTGTTCTGTGCCACATGCGGCGTGACGTTGATCTCTCTCGACTAGCCTGCACGAACGGCATGCTATCGCATGCCTTGTCCGCGCCAACGCTGAGGCGTACGCTGTGGCTGAGCGACAGCGCTGACAAGCGCTCGCTTATCTTCGCCAGCCCCTCGTCGACCCACTGGCGAATCGGGCGCAACGGGTGGTCGGCAGGCACGAAGCCCTCCAATGTCACCGCGGTGAACAGACTCTCGTTGTAGCCGTCCGCTCCTCGCATGCTTGCCCTCCCGGTCAGAACGCTTAATGCAATGTCGGCGAGGCCACGCGGTTTTTCAAACAGCCTCCTAGAGAATGTTCTTCCGCGAGCCCATCCGAACCGTTTCATTCCGCTCGTACAGATGGCGCTGCGTCAAGCTCTTGCAGTAACGCGGAGCCTGTCACTCCGCGGCTGCGGCGGCTGTCGAATGAAACCCCAGCAAGTATATACAGTCATTGACTGTGTAGTCATTAAAGTTGTAACCGTCCGCCCTTCGCATGCTCGCCCTCCGTCGTCAGATCGCCTAAAAGGCAACGCTGAACAAGCCCAGCCTTTCGGCACCGCAACTCCGGCGATTTCCACGATGCGGATTTTTGACCTGAACGGTAATTTCGGCGCGAATATCGTTGATTCTTCACCCGCGGCGCGTGTTGCGCGCCTTGTGGGCGCACCTATGCCGCGAGGCGCTCACTTGCCAGGTAGATGTTGGCCAGACCCAGCACCACGAATGCCCGGGTGGCGTTCTTTGCCAGACCGCGATACCTCACTTTGCTGAAGCCCCACAACCGCTAGGCTACAGCAAACACGTGTTCGACGTGTGCGCGCACCTTGGACTTGTTGCGGTCTTGGCTTGCTCGATCTCATCGACTCAGCCGCCCTTGCGCACGCGCTGACTGGTGAAGTCCTTAGCCTTAGTTTAGGGCCTTGGTGGCAATCAGCTCCTTCTGGCTGGTACGCGCTGTCACCGTACACGCGCTGCTAACCGCCATGCAGCAAGTCGGGCAGCGGGTGCTTATCGTGCACGTTGGCCGTCGTCACCACTGCGCTGTGGGCTAGGCCGCTCTGGCTGTCCACCCCGATGTGCATCTTCATGCCGAAGTACCACTGCTGGCCCTTCCTGGTCTGGTGCATTTCCGGATCGCGGGCCTTGTCGGCGTTCTTGGTGGAGCTGGGCGCCCCCATGATGGTGGCGTCCACGATCGTGCCCGTGCCGACCTTCAGGCCGCGCTGCTGCAGCACCTCGCCGACCTTCTCAAACAGCGCCTCGCCAGCTTGTGGGTCTCCAGCAGGCGACGGAACTTCAGAAGCGTCGTGCCGTCGGGCACACGCTCACGGCCCCGGTCGATGCCCACAAAGCGGCGCAGGCTCGTGATGTCCAACAGGGGCTTCCTCGCAAGCTTCGTCGGCCAGGTCGAACCAGTGCTGCACGAAGTACATGTGAAGCATGCGCTCCAGACCCACCGGCGGGCGGCCATTGCCAGCTTGGGGTAGTGCGGCTCTATGACCTCGCACAGCTGCTTCCAAGGCACGATCTGCTCCATCGTGGCAAGGAACAGGTCGCCTTCGCCCGGTGCAGGGGTCGTCGACGGTGTATTCGCCAAATAGCGTAGTGTTGACGGCGCCGGCCCATATGACCGAAAGAGAGGCAGGGACTGGAGGAAGTGAGAACCGGCGGGGCGGCGCCGACTACGGATGCAGTCGTTGTTCGGCCATCAAATACCGATCGTGGAGGCGCCCTCGAAGGAGGCAGTGATGGATCTCATGAAGACCGATCCTTTCTACACGTGCGGTCGCGTCGAAGTCCTGCACTGGAGCAAGGCTCTCGAACGGAAGGTCTTGGTATGAGGCGCCGAATCGCGAACGCGCTTGTCTCCGAGTTCCCTCCGCTTGGCCGAGCCAAGTGCGGGCGCGCAGCGTCGTTATCATCTACGCCGCGTACGTTTCCGTGTGACGACCCGGCCCAAAAAGTCGCGCACGAGGGACAACATCGCAATCGACGCGGACGTCCGGTCGGGAGGCTTTCGCCTGGCTAACGTCCGCCGGTGACCTTCGGTCATCGCCAGACTACAACGCCGACTTGTCCACGCGTCCCGAGGTCAGCCGCGGCACCCGGTCGACGAACTCGACCACCTTGGGCCGCTTGAAGCGTGCCAGCCGCTCGCCGACGTACTCGATGATGTCGGCCGCCGTCGCGCTCGCTCCCGGCCGCAGCACGCAGACCGCCTTCACGGCTTCGCCCCACGTGCGGTCCGGGATGCCCAGCACCGCCGCATCGGCCAGCGCCGGATGCGTCTTCAGCACCCGCTCCACTTCGGCGGGAGACACGTTCTCGCCACCGGTCTTGATCAGGTCCTTGGCCTTCGAGCGCCCGCGGAACCAGAGGTAGCCGTCGGAGTCCAGCCAACCGAGGTCGTCGGTGCGGTGCCAGGCGTCCTGCTCAGCCACCGGCCGCGGTTGCGCGGGAGGCCAATAGCCGCGGAACACGCCGGGGCCGCGGACCATGATCTGCCCGACCGCTCCGCGCTCGACGTTTTCGCCGACGTCGTCCACGATGCGCACCGAACAAAGCGGCATCGGCCGGCCCGCCGAACCCGGCCGCTCGGCGAACGGGGACAGGCTGATGGTGCCGGACGTTTCGGTCTGGCCGTAGGCGGACCAGAACATGGCGTGCGGCACCATCGAATGCAGCCGCCCGATCGTTTCCGGCGACTCCACGCCGCTGACCACGCGCAGGTGGCATAGCTGCCCTCGACGCCGTTCGCAGCTATCCAGCACCGCGCCCAGCATCGGGGGAAAGCACGAGAGGACCGAGCCGCCCTGGTGCTCCGCCAGCTCCGCGACCCGGTCCGGCTCGAATCGCTCTTCGAGCAGCACGGCACCCCCGGCGGACTGCACCGCCAGCGCCAGCCCGAGACCTGCGATGTGAAAAAGCGGCAGCACGCCGATGCCGCGATCGGCCGGCCCCAGGCGCCAAGTCGCCTGCATCTGCATGGCGGCCGATACGAGCCCGCGATGCGACAGGATGGCGCCTTTCGGCTGGCCGTCGACGGCGGCGGTGTGCATCACCACCAGCGGCGCTTGATCGTCCCACGCCCTCACCCCCAGCGGCGATGTCGTTCGGCAAAGCGCTTCCAGCGCATCGGCCGGGTCGTCGGCATCGTTCAGCAGCAGCTGGACGATGCCGGCGGGCAGCCGTTCGACTAGGTGGGCATATTGCCTGCTGACGAACGCCAGCCGCGGGGCCACATCATCAAGGACGTAGCGCACTTCGTCGGCACTGAGGCGGTAGTTGATCGGCACTAGGCACGCGCCGAGCCATGCCGCCGCCGCCAGCAGTTCCAACATTTCCGGCCGGTTCTCGCACACGATAGCCAGGCGGTCGCCGGGCTGCACCCCCAGCGAGGCCAGGCCGCTGGCCAGCGCCTGGCCGCGGGCGTAGAGTTCGCCGTGGGTGAGCGAGCGGTGCCTCGTCGACAGCGCCGGCATGCTGGAAAACAGGCTGGCGTTGCGTTCGAGGAGGTCGCGGTAGGTGAAGGACCAGCGGCTCATGCCCGCCCTCCCGCGACGGCGGCTGCGGGCCTCACTTCTTGCGCTCCAGAAAGCCTCGCACCGCGGCGCGGTGGTCCTCGGTCTGGAAGCACTGCCGTTCCAGCGCCAGAGAGGTGTCGAGGATCAGGTTCACCTGCTCGCGCAACACCTTGTTCACCGAAGCCTTGGTCGACTGGATCGCCTGCTTGCGTCCGCCCACCAGGTGCGTCGCCATGGCACGGGCCGTATCCATCAGCGCGGCTTGCGGCACCACCTGGTTGATCAGGCCGATGCGTTCCGCCTCCACCGCCGCGACGACGTCGCCGGTCATCAGGTATTGCTTGGCCCGCGCATGGCCAACGAGGTGGGTCCAGATCACCGCCCCGCCATCGCCCGCCGTCACGCCGATGCGCACGTGCGGGTCGAGGATGCGGGCGTCGTCCGCGGCGTAGATGATGTCGCAAAAGAGCGCGATGGTCGCGGCCAGGCCGGCGGCCGCGCCGTGCACGGCGGCGATGATCGGCTGCGGCACCTCCAGCAGGTCGACGATGATCTTGCGCGCCTCGACGAACAGCGCGTCCAGCTCCGGTTCGGTGATGTGGTCGAACCAGCCGATGTCGCCGCCGGCCGAGAACGTCTTGCCGGCGCCCGCCAGGATCACCACGTCCACCGAGCGGTCGGCGGCGATGTCGGCGAACACGCTTGCGAGCTCGGTATGCATCTTGGCGTTGACGGTGTTCATGGCGTCCGGCCGGTTGAAGCTCACCGTGAGTATGCCGCCCTTCTTGGAAAAGGCCAAGGTTTCGTAGCGCGAGTAGTCCATCGCCGACTCCAGGTTCATGCTGCCGCGGCTGCCGATTCAGCCCGCGGTGTAGCCTCCGTCAACCGCGAAATGCGCGCCGGAGACAAAGGAAGATTCATTCAAGCAAAGCCACAGGACCATGGCTGCGACCTCCTCGGGCCGGCCCAGGCGCCGCAGCGCCATGCGCCCTTTCACGGCCTCCAGGGCGTCCGGCGAGGCATGCGCGATCATGGGCGTCGCGACGAAGCCCGGGCACACCGAGTTCAAGCGGATCCCCCTGGGGCCGTACTCCAGCGCGGCGGATTTCGTCAGGCCAAGCACGCCGTGCTTGGCCGCGGCATAGGCGGACACGCCCACGCCGCCCACGGTGCCCATCACCGACGCCGTGTTGACGATGCTGCCGCCGCCCGTGGCCATCATCGCCACCAGTTCGTGCCGCATGCACTGGAACACACCCGTGAGGTTCACCGCCAGCGTCCGGGCCCAGGCGTCGGGTTCCATCTTCGCCGTCATGGTGGGCGGCGGCAAGATGCCGGCGTTGTTGAAGGCGTAGTCGAGCCGGCCAAACCGGTCCATTGCCAGCCGCACCGCCGCGGCACAGTCCGCATCCACCGTGACGTCCAGCCGGCACGCCACGGCTTCGAAGCCTTCGCCCGCGATCGTGCGCGCGGTCCGCTGGGCGCCGTCTTCATCGAGATCCGCCACGACCACCCCGACGCCCCGGCGCGCCAGCGCGATGCAGGCCGCCTGCCCGATCCCGGAGGCACCGCCGGTGACCAAAGCGGACCGCTTCGCTTCCCCCTGCGACGGCGCGCTCATGAACTTCGCTGCGCGGTGAAGTGGGGCGCGCGCTTCTGCAGAAACGACCGCACCCCTTCGTGGAAGTCGGGCGACTCGGACGTGGCCAGGAACGCGGTGCGCTCGGCCTCCAGCTGCTGCGCCAGGGTGTTGGCCAGCGCCGCATAGGTGAGCGCCTTGGTCCGCGCGAAAGCCGCGGCCGGCCCGGACGCCAGGCGGCCCGCAAGCGCCTCCAGTTCGGACGCGAAGTCCGGCCCGCGCGCAACGAAGTTGAACAGCCCGAGCCGTTCGGCGGCGTCCGCACCGAGCGTCTGGGCGCCGAGCATCAGCTCGAGCGCCCTGCGCTCGCCGAGCAGGCGGGGCAGGAAGAACGTGGCGCCGGCGTCCGGCGTCGCGCCGATGCGCGGATACGCCAGGCTCACCGTCGCGTTCTCGGAGGCCAGCACGAAGTCGGCAGCGGCCACCAGCCCGACGCCGCCGCCGGCGACCGTCCCCTGCACGCCGGCGACCACAATGGCCGGCATGCCGCGCAGCCGAAGGATCAGCGGATTCAGGCGCTCCAGCACCTCGAACACCCGTTCCCGCGCACCGGGCAGGTCCGGATTCAGCCAGCGCAGGTCCGCCCCCACGCAGAAACGCGGACCGTTCGCGCGCAGCACCAGCACCCGCACCGAGGCGTCGGCGGCGACGCGGTCCACCGCTTCGGCGAGCCTGCTCACCGAAGCGATGTCCATGGCGTTGCCGCGGTCCGGCTCGTTCAAGGTGATCGTGGCTCGGCCGTCCTTCACGGTCAGCAGGACGGGCGGGGCTTCTTGCAGGGCAAGGTTCATGGCAGCAACGGGGAACCCTCAGCGCGAGGGTTTGCCCCACTTGAAGATGTTGTTGCGCTGGATGGCGGAGGAGCCGCCCCCGATGGTCGTCAGCAGTGCATCGCGCAGATAGCGCTCCACCGCGAAGTCCTTGGTGTAGCCATAGGCCCCCAGGATCGCCTGCGCCTCCAGCGTCACCATCTTAGCCGCCTCGGAGGCGAACAGCTTCGCCATCGACGTTTCGGCCGCACAGGGCTGGTGCTGGTCGGCCAGCCAGGCGGCGTGGTACAGCATCAGCCGCGACGCATGCACCTGGGTTTTCATGTCGGCCAGCTTGTGCTGGATGGACTGGTAAGCCGATATCCGCTTACCGAACTGCTGGCGCTGCTCCGCGTACTCCCACGCGTCCTCCAGGGCGGCATCGGCAATCCCGAGCGCCATGGCAGCCACTTCGAGCTTCTCGACGTCCAGCCCGGTGCCCATGAGCATCGACCATCCGTTGTTCCAGCCAGCCTCGCCCCCCAGCACGTTCGAGGCAGGCACCTCCACCTGGTCGAACAGGACGTCCGTTGTGCCGGCACCCTTCATCCCCATAACGCTCATCGGCGTGATGGTGACGCCCGGCGTCGTAGGGGGAATCAGGACAACGGAGAGGTTCTTGTAGCGCGCAGCTTCGTCACCGGTCCGCACCAGGGCGTAGATGTAGTCCGCGATTGCAGCCCCCGAGCAGAAGCGCTTGGCGCCGTCGACGATCAGCTTGTCGCCGACCCGCCGGGCGCGGGTCTTCACGCTTCCCAAATCCGAGCCCACGTCCGGCTCGGTCCAGCCATACGCGAACATCAGGGATCCTTCGGCCACTTTTGGCAGAAGCGCCCTCTTCTGTTCCGGCGTTCCGCACTCCACGAGGTTCATGCCCGCGTAGCAGGCCGCCATGATGTACGGCACAGCCACGGCCATGCTTCGCCGCGAAAGTTCCTCGATGACGATCATCGTGGCCTGTATGTCGCGGCCGCTCCCGCCGTACTCCTCGGGGACCGTTAGGCCCATGACCCCGAGGCCGGCGAGGCGCTCGAACACCTCGCGCGGGAAGTGGTTCTCAGCATCCCATTTGGCCGCGAGATGACGCGGCATTTCCTTGTCGACGAAACGGCGCACGGTGTCGCGCAGCTGTCGGATGTGCTCTTGTTGGTTGAAGTCCATTGGCTCTGCTTGGTAGATAGGGTGATTGCTAGGCGAGATCGACCTCGGGCGCGGGAGTCAGCGGCACACCTTGGATGTCTGCCGCGCTGGCCTGGGCCCCGAGGGACCGCGCGAATGCGGCTCGATCCTTGAGTTGGTGCAGGTAGTCAGAAGCCGCCGCCGGAAACTGCGTCTGCAGCCCGAGGTGCTCCGCGAGGAAAAGCGCGTCCCCCACCGAGACGTCGGCCGCGCTGAACCTCCCGCATAGGAAGCGCCGATAGGACAGCTGCGCGTCGAGCAGTTTCAGGCGCGCCACGAACCAGCGCTCGTAGTCGCTCACAACCTGAGGGTTGCGGCGATCGGCGGGCTCGAATCGGCCGTATCTTTGCAGCAGCGTCTGGAGAAACGTCAGCGTCGCCTCGCCGAAGTGAAGGAAGTTGAGGTAGTCGCCGAACGCGGGATCGCTCGCGTCGAAGTCGAGCCGACTCCCCGGTTTCCGGTAACGGGCGGCTAGGTATTCGCACATCGCGGCGGATTCCGTCATCTTCATCGAGCCATCGCGCATGAACGGGACCGCCCCCAGCGGGTTTTCGGCCAGGAACGACCTCGCCTTGGCGCGAGGCGGAAACGGGAGCATGCGCAAATCGTAAGGAACACCGAGTTCCTCGAGCATCCAGAGCGGGCGGAAGGACCGCGCGTTGATGCAATGGAAGAGGGTGATCATTTGCGCCGTTACTCCAGGACGCTTAGTTCGCCGTCGCCGCGAACTTCGCCGATTCGCGCTTGACCACAGACCGCACAACGTCGCGGTAAGCCGCGTACCAGGGCGTTTGCGGCACCCACTTGGCTCCGTCCCACATCTCGATGCGCGTCTGGCCGCTGCCCTCATGGTCCGTCGCAGTGACCGTGTTGGGCGCCATCAGCCCGTTGGCGTCGTAGTTCCTGATGCTCTCGAGGCCTCGGCGGAACTTGTCCGGTGTCAGCGGGGAACCGTACTGCTTGAGTGCCAAGCGGGCGCCTTCGAAGAAGTTTGAGTAGATCGCGAGGCCGGTGTTGTAGTTGATATCGAGGTTCTTGCGATCGCCGCTACCTGCGTCTTTCTCGTACAACTCCTTCAGGATGCGCCCGTGGATCGGCAGCTCCTGGCCGGAAACGACATACGACACACGCTTCATGCCCTTTGCGTTGTCATGGCCTATGTTGTTGAGGTCGGATTCGCTGATCCACCCGCCCGTGATGAACTTGGTCATTGGGATGCCGTTCCGCTTCATCTCGCGCGCGGCGACGGCGTGCATGCTCGAAACGGTCCAGCTGATCACCCAGTCGGGGTTGAAGCGCCGCACCTGGCTCCATGCCGCGGACTGGTCAGTGCCCGGCAGGGAGAAGGGGTACAGCTGCAGCTCGAAACCTTCGCGGGCGGCGATGGCCTTGAGCACCTCGATGGGCTCCTGGCCGAAGGGTGTGTCGACATAGACAAATGCGATCTTGGTGCCCTTGAGGCTGCCCTTCGCCTGCTGCTTCACGTATTCCATGATGTTGGCCGACTGCGTCCAGTAGGTCGGGGCGATCTGGAAGACCCATTTGAAGACCTCACCGTCGGCCGCGTCGCCACGGCCAACCACTGACTGGATCATCACGTTGCCGTCCTTCATGATCCGGGGGAGCACAGCGCGCGCCACGGGAGTCGAGTAGAAGTCGAAGGCAATGGCGCCCTGGCGCTTCATGTTTTCATAGCATTCGATGGCCCGCTGCGGCTCGTTGCCGTGGTCCTGCACCGCGATCTCGACCGAATGACCCTCGATTCCACCGCTCTGGTTCACGAGCTTCGCGTAGTCGCGCGCGGCCTGGGATACCTGCGGCGCGAGCCCCGCGTAGACCTTGCTCAGGTCGTAGCACAGCGCGAATTTGATGGTTTTGGCCTGCGCTGCAGCAGGCGCTGCGGGGGCCAATGCAAGCGCGACGACTGCGCCGGCTGCTGCGACGAGATGACTGAGATTCATGTGACATGTCTCCTTAAGGTTGTTCGGCGGGCGCGACGGGATGCCGCTCGCCCTTGGACTCGCAATCGGCTTGCATGCGATTTCGTTTGACGCGGCGACTCAGGTCAGCCACCGCTTGCGCCGCCGGTAATGCTTGACGTCGCGGAGATTCTTGGCTTGCGCACCGCCCAGATAGAACTCCTGGATGTCCGGGTTGCGCTTTAGGTTGTCGGCGGCCTCGTGCATCACAACCCGCCCGTTCTCGATGAGATAGCCATGGGACACAATGTCCAGCGCGGCCAGCGCGTTCTGCTCCACCAGCAGCACCGAAAGTCCCTCCTCGCTGTTGATGCGTCGGACGATCTCGAAGATCTCCGCCACCAAAAAAGGTGCGAGGCCGAGACTGGGCTCGTCGAGCATGAGCAGCTTGGGTTGCGTCATCAGCGCCCGTCCGATGGCCAGCATCTGCTGCTCCCCGCCAGAGAGATAGCCGGCGGAGGAGCCGCGTCGCTCCTTCAGCCGTGGGAAGTAACTGAACACACGGTCGATGTTGGACGCCAGCGCTTGCCGGCTCATCCGCGTGCCGGCTGCCGCGATCAGGTTTTCTTCGGGGGTCAGATGGCCGAACACTCGCCGGCCTTCCAAGACCTGCACGATTCCGAGCCTGACGCGGTCCTGCGGAGCGACGCCCTCAAGGTTCTCCCCCTGGTAGCGGATTTCGCCGCGGGTTACGAGCCCGCGTTCAGGTTTGAGCAGTCCGCTGATGGCCTTCAGCGTCGTGCTCTTTCCGGCGCCGTTCGCGCCCAGCAGGGCGACGAGCCCGCCAGCGGGCACGTCGATGGAGACGCCCTTGATCGCCATCGCGACGGCGTCATAGACCACCTCAATGTTGTTGATCGAGAGGATGTGGTTGGCTGAAGGGCGCGAACCAGGAGTGGCGGTTGCAGTGGTCACTTGGTTTTCCGTGTCCGGCATCACTTGTGAAGGTGGCCATAGGGCCAGACCATCAAGTAGTTGCGCACGTTCTGGTACATCCTGCCCAAGCCGAGGGGCTCGACCAGCAGGAAGCCGATGATCAACGCCCCGTAAATCACGTGCGGGATGTGGGCCAGCGTTTCGACACTTAGGCGAGCGCCGGCCATCTCCGCAAGCCAGGCGATCAGCTGGTTCATTTCCCCCGGTACCAGAAGAACAAACGCCGCGCCCATGTAGCTGCCGATGATGCTGCCTAATCCGCCGATAATGACCATTGCGAGCAATTCGATGGAGACGTTGATCGCGAACTGCTCGGGGGTGGCGGCCCCGTAGTAAGCGAATACGATGACCGCGCCGCTGACGCCGCCGATGAACGACGAGGTGGCAAATGCGACCAGCTTGTAGCGGAAGCTGTTCACCCCGATGACGGCGGCGGCATAGTCCTTCTCACGCACAGCGACCAAGGCCCGGCCCAACGGTGTGCGCTTCAGATTCAGCATGAACACGGTGACTAACAGGCACCAGGCGAGTGCGATGTAGTACAGGCTCGTCTCCCCGCCCAGCACTTGGCCCAGCACCGCCGGAGGCGGGGCCTGCAGGGTGACCTGTGTGCCACCGGTGATGGCTGGTACGTGGGAGAGCACCCAGTCCATGGCGAACTGCAAGGCCAGGGTGCTCAGCGCCAGGTACAACCCCTTGACGCGCAGCGCCGCGAACGCGAAGACGCACCCGATAACCGTCGCGCAAAGGCCGCCCGCGATCATCGCCATTTCCCACGGCAACCCGTGCCTAGTGCCGTGAATGGCTGCGTAGGCGCCGATGCCCATGATCGCCGCATAGCCGAAGTGGAATTGGCCGGCCCAACCTAGAATGAGGTTCAGGCCCAGGACGGCCGACGTCCAGATCAACCACGGCGTCAGGACCGCCGACACGGTTCCAGGGCCGAACAGGAGTGGCGCGACGAGGGCGATAACAAACAGGATGGCGACAGCGCGCCTGTCCGCAGCGAGGGAAAACAGCGCGCGCGTCTGCGGGTAGCTGCTGTAGGAGATGCCGGCCTGACGGTAGAACATGGCTCAGATCCTCTCTATGTCATGCCGCCCGAACAGGCCGTGGGGGCGGATCATGATGGTTGCTATAAGCGTTGCGGCGACCACGAGGTCGCGACTACCGGCGCCGATGACCGGGTCCAGAAAGCCGGACGCGATTGCCTCGAAGATCCCCAAAAGAATGCCCGCCAGGATGGCGCCGCCGATGCTGTCGAGGCCGCCAAGCACCGCGATGGTCACCCCCTTGAGCAGCAGCAGAGCCAGAGATTGGTCGACGCCCTGTACGGCCCCCCAGAGAACGCCCGCCACGGTGGCGATCACCGACGACAGGGCCCACGACAGGGCAATGCCCCGTTCGACTGAGATCCCCACCGACCAAGAAGCGGTGTAGTCGTCGGAGATTGCACGCAACATGATCCCCCGACGGGTGCGGAAGAACAACGCCGTGACGGCGAAGAGCGCCACTGCGATCGCTGCTCCGACGATGAACGCCTGGTTCAGGAGGATCGGCCCCAGGAACAAGGGGTCATCGCTGATACCAATGGGCAGTCGCCGCGGAGCGGCACCCCAGATGGCCATCGCAAGCGCTCGGATGAAGATCTCGAGGCCCAGGGTCATCATGAGAATCATGACGATGGGTTGGCCCGCAAGCCGCCGCAAAGAGAGCCTTTCGATAGCCATTCCCGTCGAGAACATGACGACCATGGCTAGCGGCACGGCCAGCCACAACGGTGCGCCGGTTGATGCGGCGATCGCGAGCACCATGTAGGCCCCGAGCATCGTCATGGCCCCCTGCGCGAGGTTTGGGACAGACGACGACTTGTAGATGATGACGATGCCCAGCGCGATCAGCGAGTACATTAACCCCGAGAAAGCTCCGTTGATGCTCAACTCCGCGAACAGTACGAAATCCATGGTCACACCTTCTGAATGGAAAGAGAGCGTTCAGAGGTCCCGGCTTCGCCCGTTTCGTAGACGACCTTGGCCTGGAATGCCACTTCAGAGCGTCCCTGGTAGACGGCGTCGATGAGGGCTGCATAGCGTTCTTCCACCACGTTGCGACGCAGCTTCCGCGTCCGGGTGATCTCACCGTCGTCGGGGTCGAACTCCTTGTGCAGGCACACAAAGTGCCGCAGGTTGAGCCCGTCGGGAAGCGCGACGTTGACTCTCTCCACTGCCTGCTTAACCAAGCCGGCGACCTTCGGGTGCTGCGAGAGGTCTGCATAGGACACGTACGAAATGCCTCGGGTTTCCGCCCAGTGCCCCGCCGTCTCCCAGTCGATGCAGATGATCGCCCCCAACGTTTCGCGCCCTTTGCCGAACACCGCGGCGTCCTTAATGTAGGGACTAAACTTCAGCCGGTTCTCGATGTAGTTCGGGATGTAACGCTCGCCTTTGGCCGTGTGCACCACTTCCGAGAGCCGGCCGAGCACGACCAGATGACCGTCGGGCTCGATGAATCCGGCGTCCCCGGTGCGGAGCATGCCGCCCTTGAGCACCTGCTGCGATGCTTCGGGCTGCTCGTAATAGCCTTCGAACACGCTGTCGGCGCGCACGAGAATCTCGCCGTCGTCGCTGATTCCGACCTCCACGCCCGGAATCGGCTTGCCGACGGTGTGCAAGCGCACTTCGCCCACGGACTGGAGCGCGCTGAACGCGCAGTTTTCGGTCTGGCCATAGACCTGGCGCAGTTGCAACCCCAAGGCTCGATAGAACAGGAAGGTGTCCTCGCCGATAGCTTCGCCTCCAGTGAAGGCGTTGCGGACCCGGCTCAGGCCCAGTTGGTCCTTGATGGGCCCGAACACAGTGAGCTCCCCCAGTTTCCGAAGCATGCGCGAGGACAGGGGCACGGCTTCGCCTGCCAGCTTCTTGCGCTCGATCGCCAACGACCGCTGCATGAAGAACTGGTACAGGTTTTTCTTCAACCATGTCGAATCCTCCATCCGCACCTGGATGGAGGACAGCATGTTGTCCCAACTGCGAGGCGCCGCGAGATAGAAGGTAGGGGCGACTTCGCGCAGGTTTTGGGACACTGTCTCCTGGCTTTCAGGGATGTTGATCTGGAAGCGCAGGCCGATCCCCGCAGCCGCCGAGATCGCATAGTCGCCAACCCACGCCATTGGCAGGTAAGCCAGGATCGTCTCCTGGAACTCGAAAGCGGAACCGTTGAAGGCGTTGCCAACGGCGGCAAGCAGGTTGCGGTGGCTGAGCACGATGCCTTTGGGCTTTCCGGTCGTACCGGAGGAATGCAGAAAGATCGCCGGGCCTTCAGGATCCGCTCGTTCCACGAGCGTGCGGCGCAGTTCTGGCGCCTGCTCGAGCCGCTGATGGCCCGCCGCGACTACGTCGGTCAAAGGCCGCAGGCCAAGATGCTCGTAAGCGTGCAAGCCACGCGGATCGTCGTAGACGATCGCATCAATGCTCACACCGCGGTCACGCAGGTCCAGGACCTTGTCCACCTGCTCCTGGTCCGCCACGACCGCAAGGCGGATCGACGTGGTCTGCAGGAAGTGGAGGAGTTCGTCTGGCGTGGCGTCCGGATAGGCCGGCATCGGGTAAGCACCCAAGGCCGACGCCGCCAGGATGCCGGTATACAGCCGAGGGCGGTTGTCGCCGAGAACCAGAACGCGCTCGCCTTTGGTCAGGCCAAGCTGTTCGAATCCGGCGGCACTGGCCAACGTCGCATCGAGCCACTGCGACCAGCTTTGCTGCTGCCAGATGCCCCGGTCTTTGTGGCGCAGCGCGACTTCATCCGGATGGGCAGTCGCGTTCTGCGCCAGGATGCGGACCAGGGTTGTGTCCGGATCCAGCTGCCAGGGGCCGCGGATCATGTCCTTACGAGCGTTTGGTCGCATGCGCCCCCCCCAAGTAGGCGTCGATGACTCGCTGCTCGCCGATCACCTGCGCCGGGATGCCGGTGCCGATCGTCTCGCCGTAGCTCAGGACCATCATCCGGTCGCAGACCCCGAGGATGACGTCCATGTGGTGCTCGATCAGGAGGATGGTCATGCCGCGCTCGTCCCGGGCATCGAGGATGAAGCGTGCCATATATTCCTTTTCTTCCTGGTTCATCCCGGCCATGGGCTCGTCGAGAATGAGGAATCGCGGCTCTGCCACGAGTGCGCGCGCCAGCTCCACCCGCTTCTTCATGCCCAGGGGCAGGCTGTCCACCAGTTCATCGCGCACGCTTTGCAGCTGCATGAAATCGATGATTTCTTCGGCCTTGATGATCTGCCGGGTCTCTTCGTCCCGCGCCATCCACCAGTAAAGCGCGGTGCGCAGCACGCTCGGTTTGGCGTGGTTGTGCCGGCCGAGGAGAATGTTGTCCAGGACTGTCATGCCGTTGAACAGCGCAAGGTTCTGGAAGGTGCGCGCGACGTCCAGCGCCGCCACCTTGTGCGGCGCCAGACCGGTGATGTCCCGGCCTTCAAGGAGGATCTCCCCTTTCTGCGGCGGGAAGAATCCGGTGATTGCGTTGGTCAGCGTGGTCTTTCCACTGCCATTGGGCCCGACCAGTCCGAATATCTCGCCCTGATAAATCTCCAGGTGTACGTCGGTCAGCGCTACGAGGCCGCCGAAGCGACGCTCGAGGCCACGGCATTCCAGCACCCGGGGCGAAGGCAAAGCCGCAGCTCGCGACCCGCGACTCTCGGCGAGCCTTCCGTCATCTGACGAGTTCCGCGCATCGAAGACGAGGGTGTGCGAGCCGTCCATCAGTTCAATCTCGCCGCCGGGCACTGCGAATGCCTTCGTCACGAGTTTGTCCAGCAGCCCTGGGGGCGCGAAACCGCATGAGCCATATCTCCTTCGTTGTTTGCGTCAAGGCTAAGGGAATCAACTTCACACAAGATGCCAACCTCCTTGCAAAATGTGCCATCGCTACTGACACACACTGCATGAAGCCCCTGCTGCCCGCAAGAACACCGATGGCCTTCGCGAGATCGATCGTCCGCGCGTACGCGAAGTACGGAATGAATCCCCGCTCCGCACTGCAGCAAGCGCATCTCAGCCATGCTCGACTGGCCCACAACGAGGATCGGATCACCTCGTACCAGATGGAAGTGCTGACGAAAGTTGCCATGCTGGAACTAGACGACGAGGCGCTGGGCTGGTACCACCGCAAAATGCCCTATGGCTGCAACGCGATGCTCTGTCGCGCGTCCCTTTCGTCCGCCAACCTGGGCGTGGCGATAAAGCGCTGGTGCAATCACCTCTCCATCGTCGTGGAGGACATTGAGATGAGCCTCTCCGTAGTCGGAACGGAGGCGTGCCTTTCGATCGAGGAGCGGATGGCCCTCGGAGAACTCAGGGAGTTCTGCCTGGTCAGCAATCTGCGCAACATCCAGGGCTATGTCTGCTGGCTGATCGATTCGAACATTCCGCTGATTCGCGCCGATTTTTCATTTCCGCGTCCTGCCCACGACGACGCGTACGACCTCATCTTCCGCTGTCCGCTCCGCTTCGACGCGAAGCGGACCAGGATCTATTTCGATGCACGCTACCTCACACATCCGGTCCGGCGCGACGACAAGGCGTTGCGGGTCATGCTGCGGCGGCCGCTGCCGCTGGTCGTTCTGCAATACCGGCACGACAGGCTGATGTCGCGGCGCATCCAGGACTTGCTGCGTTCCAGCCCGCAAACGCTGGGCACTGCCGCGGCGATCGCCGATCAACTCGGGATCTCGGTGCGGGCGCTGCATCGGCGGCTGGCGGCTGAGGGGACCTCCCTACAGACCGTGAAGGACGAAGTTCGCAAACAGATGGCGATTGACCTCTTGCGCCGCTCAGACAAGTCCATCAAGCACATCAGCTGGCTGGTCGGCTTCCGCAACGACGCGAGTTTCATCCGTGCGTTCAGGAAGTGGACGGGGACCTGTCCCACGGAGTACCGGAAGTAGCGAGCCGAGCCGGTGTCGCTGTGCGATCGATCGGTCGCGCGCGACCAGCGCCCTTCTAGACCGATGGAGAGCGTTTCGACGAAGCAGAGAGGAGGCCGCCATGCCGGGGTGCTTACGCACACATCACCCTATCAACTGGGCCAAGAGCCGGGCAAGAGGCAGGTTGAGGACGCGACCGGCCTACGTAGCAAGCTCGCGAAGGACGGGCGTCTGCGTACCGGGGACAAAGTGGTGCTGCTGGTCAAGTCGATCTATTCATGGGTCAACGCAAACGGCGCAAAGTTCGCGTGCCCGGCGGAATCCCTGAAGGTGGCACCAACCCGACACGCCGCGCAGTCGATCCGGGATGACCAGTTGCACGCAGTCCTGACCGCACTTAGCGAGGAGTCGAATCCGGTAGCCCGGGCCTTCCTGACGGTCGCGATGTTCACGGGCGCCCGCCGCTCGAACGTGCTGGCGATGCGCTGGCGGACCTTGAATAAAGCCGGCAAAGTATCATGATGTCCCGCAAAGCGCCGTTCGTAGAAAATTTTGTTCCCCGGTTTGTTTCCCGGTCTCACCTCTCTGAAGCCGAATGCTGTTTCCCAAAAATGCCTGGGAAATGGGTCCTTCGCGATCCGCGGCCAAAATCTCGCGGCTTCGGCGACTTCGTCATGCAAGAGAACGCCTCTGCCAAGCGAACTCGTCCCAAAAACGCAGCCAAGCGCTCTGGCAGGATGCAAATCGCATGGCCATCGCCACCCGCGCGCTGCACCCAGTTCTCTCTTTCCGTGCGGAAGCGAGGCGACTGCACCGACTTTGACGGAATATGTGCGCGGTACACCTTGAGCAACAGAACGCCTGTCAATTCGGGGCGAACTACACAGAGCGACACTACTTCAGTTCCGCCAACGGCTCAAACTGACTAACTTGCTGACGCAGCAGTTGCTCAAACTTCTGCGCCGCCGGTGACAGGCTGCGGTCCGCACGCCGGCAAATGACGATCGGTCTACTTGGCGTGGGCGAGCGTATTCGCCGCCACACCAAACCACTCATATCGCTGTGCGCCATCGTGAGTGCGGGGATGAATGTCACGCCGAAGCCTTCACGCACCATGGCGAGGGCGGTGAACATGTTGCCCACGTCGTAGTCGATCTCTCGCGTGACACCGTGCGCCGCGAGCGCGCCCACCACTTGGTGGCGCGTGCTGGACTGGCGGACGGTCATTACCAGCGGGGCCTTGGCCAACATCAGCCAGGACAACCGGCGCCTTTGCGCCAGCGGATCATCCCGCCGCAGCACCGCCACCAGCTCGTCGTCGAACAAGGCGTCGAAATGCAGATCCGGGGCATCCGCGCTGCGGGCACAGACTGCGAAGTCCACCTCGCCTTGAGCTACCCGATGCAGCAACGCGCCATTGTGGTCTTCGCGCAGGGCGATCTTGATGCCCGGATGTTCGCGCCGCAGCGCGCCAAGCGAATGCATCACCACACCGATGGCCAGCGAGGCCAGGCTGCCAACCGTGATTTGCCCATGTTCGACGCGTGCAATGGCACGTGCCTCACGGCAGGCGTCTTCGATTTCCATCACGCCGCGCGTCATCTTGCGCTGCAGCAGCGTGCCGGCTTCCGTAAGCACTATGCGCCGGGTGGTGCGGTCGAACAGGCGAACGCTCAAGCCCGCCTCCAACTCCCGGATAAGCTGCGAAAACGCCGACTGTGTGATGTGCATGCTCTCCGCGGCTCTGGTGAACGACAGGAGTTCCGCCGCCTTCAAGAAGCCGTCGATCTGACGTAGGGTGATGTCGTGCCGCATTGAGGAACATTATGTAGCCATAGAGCTGAATCATGCAGAAGAATGCGATTGTTTTTATGCGTTGCAGCTGATGCAATCGCCCTTCCTAAAGGAGACGATGCATGGAGATGTTGAAAGAGCCCCTGCCCGCGCACATGGCGTGGACGGGCCCCTCGTTGACCCGAAGCAACGACTGGATCACGCACTGGACCAATGCCGAGCTGCACGATCTGGACCGGGCCCTTCGTGACGTCCAGCGCGACGGTTTGGGCTGGGGGCAGTTCGGGCGCGATCAATTCCAAGTGCCGGCCTTGGCCGCACGGCTGCGCTGGATCGACAGCGAACTGAAGGACGGCCGCGGCTTCGTGCTGATGCGAGGACTTCAGACGGAGCGCTACAACCTGCAGGAACTGAAGACGATCTACTGGGGCCTGTCGGTGCACCTGGGCCAGGTCATGTCACAGAACGCCAAGGGCACGCTTATCGAGCATGTGACCGACATCGGCGCGAAGAACCTGGGCGACCCCAACCTACGCCTGTACGTGACCGCCGCCGCCCAGCCGCCCCATGCCGACCAGGCCGATGTGGTGGGCCTCCTCTGCGTCGACCGGGCGAAGGAAGGTGGCGAGAGCGTGGTCGTGAGCATGATGGCGATCTACAACCGCATGCTGCAGGAGCATCCCGAGTACCTGTTGCCCCTGTACCAGGGCTTTCATCATGACCTGCGAGGAGAGGGGCCGAACGGCGACCTGGACGAGACCTCCGACGTGCCGGTGCCGGTGTTCAGCTATCGGGACGGCCGCCTGCGCTCGTGGTTCCACGGCAAGAAGATCCGCAATGGTGCGATGAAGCGCGGTGAGCCCCTGGCCGGCCTGGCCCGCGAGGCCGTGGACTATGTGGAGCGTCTGGCGAGCGCTCCCGACATCCGCTTGGACATGCAGCTGCAGCGTGGCGACATCCAGCTGTTGAACAACTATTCGGCCTTGCACTACCGCACGGCCTTCGTCGATGGCGAGGGGCACAAGCGGCTGATGCTGCGCATCTGGGTCAACCTCGATGGGATAGGCGAGTTCGATCCGGCCATCACGAAGTGGGTGCGCGAAGGCGTGCCGCAGCAGGCCTGGGCTTCGCACCGGCGAGTGGTGTCCATCGGCGAAACCTGAAACAACGATCAGAATACTGGAGACAAAGATGCAAACCAATCGAACGACGCGCCGCCAGCACCTGCTGCGCGGCCTGGCCTGCTGCACCATGCTCGCCGCGCCGCTGCTATGCGGCACGGCGTCGGCGCAGGACGCGGGAGCGAACTTTCCCCATAGGCCGATCCGATTCCTGGTGCCCTATCCGCCCGGCGGTGGCAATGATCTGTTCGCCCGGCTGGTCGGCCAGAAACTCAGCGAGCAAGTCGGCCAGCCGGTCGTGGTGGAGAACCGGCCGGGGGCAGCCGGGCTGATCGCGGGCGATGCGTTGGCGAAGGCGGCGCCGGACGGCTACACCATCATGGTGGACCAGTCGTCCATCGCGACCAACCAGCTGCTTTACAAGAAGACGCCGTTCGATTTGAAGCGCGACATTTCCCCGGTGCTCTGGGGCGCGACGCTGGACAATGCGGTGCTGGTCAGCGCGCAATCGCCGATCCGATCGATGTCGGATCTAATCGCGATGGCCAAGGCCAAGCCCGGCAAGGTAGCCTACGGTTCGGCCGGCGTGGGCTCGTCCCAGCATCTGGCGATGGAATTGCTGAAGGTGCAGGCCGGCATCGATCTGCTGCATGTGCCGTACAGGGGCACGGCGGCCGCCATGCTGGCGGTGTCGGTCGACGAGATCCAGGTATTCTTGATCAGTGCAGCCACCGCGCAGGGTTACATTAAGTCCGGCAAGGTTCGGGCCATCGCCACCACGGGCACCAAGCGCTCGCCGGTGATGCCCGAGGTGCCCACCATGATCGAGGCGGGCCTTCCAAACTACACGAACTACAACTGGCTGGGGATTTTCACGACGGCGGGTACGCCGCAGCCGGTCATCGACAAGCTCAACGTGCAGTTGGTCAAAGCGCTCAACGATCCGGGCGTACGCGACACGCTGAACAAGCAGGGCTGGGAACTGGTGGGCGGCTCTCCGCATTCCATGCGCCGCGTGATCGACGAAGAGATGACGCGGTACAACAAGATCATCCGCGACGCAGGTATCCAGATCGATCAGCCTTGATGCAGTAGGAGCGATGCGGCACCGCGATAACCAGGCAAAAGCCGGGCTACCGACCGTCGCCGAATCTCGTTCTACTATTACTGGCGGCGCCGGACCTGACTCCGGCCTCGGCTCCGTTCGCCACCCCATCCGATGCGAACCCCCCGGAGATCCGCCCCCTACCGCCTCATCCGGATGTCCGCTGGCCTGCACACCTGCCCGCAGTCGTCGGTACCAGCGCCCTGCCGGCTCGCCCCTTACCAACCTCGGTCCTGCGAGACGAGGCCACCCATCATCAAGGTGCTCTCTTGTCTTGAGCAAAAAAGGGGATTTCGCAGTCCCTGGAAGTTCTCCTCCGTCAGTTGTAGTGAAACATGTTGGCCGCAAGTCTGAGAATGAGCAGGACGTGAGGCGGGAATATCGCGGAACCGCGCAGGAAAGGCATCACCTAGTCAGGTGATTCAGACCGCGCAACATGTATCGCGCCGTGTGTGGCTCCGATCGCGTTAGACGGTTGACGATTCGAGCTCAGCCGTGTCGACCGCGCGTGCAGTCTTGACGGACGGTGCTTCTGCCGATGGCGTCCAGCCCTTGATTGGATTGCTTCTCGAAACCAAAGCGGCTCTCTGTCCCATGGAATAGGCGCCTGCTACCTAGCGTCGACGTCAGGCAGTGGCCAGAATGATTTCGCGCCGAAGAGTTCTTCGCTCTCCTGCAGCATCTCGCTGGGAAACGTCGCCAACCTACACGTGATCATGGCGATTCCGAACACACATTTCTACGAGCACGTCGTTCCCGAAGAGTGGCACCAGTTCGGGCAAAGGGGGGTATGCTCAGCGCGGCACGCCGCACGCCGCACGCCGCACGCCGCACGCCGCACCTCGCACCTCGCACCTCGCACCATGACGAGCGACCTCGACCTTCGCCGGCTTCGCTTCTTCATCGAAGTGGTGAAACAAGGCCACCGCGGGTTGCTGCGCAATTCCTGCTATTCGAAGCCGCACAACCAGGGCGTACGCAGCGCCACGATGTTCGAACCTACACGTTCTCCTCTCGCTAAAGTGATAGTTATTACGAAATCATGGAGCCCGTCTCGTTGCAGGACTACGGCCTGACGAGCTACGTGACACCGGACGCAGATGGCTTCGTCCAGGCCCCACAGGGCGCAGGGCTCGGTTTCGATGTGGACTGGGAGCGGATCGAGCGGGACAAGGTGGCGCAGCTGTAGGGGCGCTCTGGCCTACTTTCATGTCGCAACCAAGTACGTCGCCCTGGCAGCAGTGCATGCAGGTTTTCCGCGCGGACGGTCGATTGGGGCAAGGCAGACATTGATGCACTCGTGCTTGTCCCTGTCTGAGCCTCGCTCAAATGGCCAAGGGCGATGACTGATCCGAACGTTTCGCAAAACATCGTCCCGGGCGATTGTGATGCGTTTATCGGCGTCCGCTTCTGAAGCGTCGACCAGCGATAGAGCGGAATCGAACCAGTGACCGCACACATCATCGAAAAAAGGAACGCCTCAGTACGAAGAACTTGGACCGAGTACGGTCTCTTGCGGACCGGACGGAACGAACCACTGACATTCGCGTTTTTGGCCGTAGGACGGATCAGAAGGCAGCCGAATCGGGGACAACCCCCGTAAGTTTCCCGGCTGCGTAGGGGCGCTACTGGCCGAATGCTCGTAAGGCAGCTACTTGGGAGGCAGCAGCCCACTGGCCGGCAAACACAGTGGTACAGAAGGAATTGCTCTGGCGTTCCGAGATCGATACCCCAGCAAGTACCCCCGCAGGCGCGCACGGCTGGGTCTGACCCGAAGTGGGCGCCGTGGTCCTTCTTAAGTCGGTGGAAAACAAAGGTGGTTCAGAATTGATAGGGCATCAATAATTGGAGAGCGGCCATGAGCTGATCGCTCTATCAAAAGTCCGCGCAGTTTGCGCCAGAGCCGCTTCCACCTCACAAACTATGTACATCGGTTCGCGCCGCACGTGCACGAAGATGTGTTCGTGCGGCACTTCGTCTGTGTAGCCCCAGTAATCCGGCTCCCCCAAATTCTGCGTCGGATCACGCGGGCGCCACACGAAATAGGCCCACATCTCCGGTACGTGGCTGGCGTCGGCCTCAGCGTCTGTCTCGCTACCCAATCGGCAGTAGTACACGCACCACGATTCGTCCGTTCGGTCCGCTACGTAGTTGAACGGCAGCGGACTCCCGAAGTCCAACATGCTCACTCCAGTGCGAGCTCAAAACTCGCGTTAAACGCCATCAGCATTGGGGCGCTCACTGCCGGAAGCGCGTCGACCACCTTCTTGGCCCACTCGAAATATTCCCTCTTCCTCTCCAAGCTCCAGTTCGCCGGCGGCGTCGCGCGGATGTCCCGCAAATTGCAGGTCTTGTCCGCCAGCTTCACCAGGGCGGCTCTTGCTGACTTTTTCGGCGCGTTGACCAACTGCAGGCGCTTGCGCTCGACGCGGTCCGGGATGCTCTTGTCGTCGGTCACTTCCAGCACGACATCCGCCACGTCCCGGCCAAAGCTGCGAACCAACTCGTCATGGCTGGTGTTCGTGTCTTCAATGGTGTCGTGCAGGATGGCCGCCTGAAGGGTGATCAAGTCGCTCACCCCGCCCTCCTCAGACAGCAAGTGCGCGACAGCGATCGGGTGATTGATGTAAGGACTCGCTTCCACATCCTTGCGGCGCTGCATGCGGTGTTTGTCCGCGGCGAAGTGCACGGCGCGGATCAACTCGCCCAGTTCGTTCTTTGATTTCATCAGGCTCCTTTACACTTAGTAGGTCGACGCCACTAAGTATATCCATGTTAGTGGCGATATGCAACTAACTTTGAATACGGATGTCAAGCGAGCACACCCACTACCCGATGCCCTACGTACGGGTGGACCTTTGCGTCTTCACTTTGATGCAGGGCGTCCTCTCAGTCTTACTGATTCAGAGGCAAGAGCCGCCGCACCGCGGCGCCTGGGCGCTACCCGGCGGTGCACTTCGCATTGACATCGAGAAGACCTTGGAAGACGCAGCCAAACGAGTGGCCCGGGAGCGCCTGCAGGTCCCGATACCCTATCTGCGCGAGCAAGGGTTCGTCGGCGGTCAGGGCCACTACGAGTCGGGCAAATGGGCGATCAGCATCGTCTACCGGGCGCTGGTGCGCTCCGAGTATTTCGCGCCCGAGCCGGGTAAGCGTGTTGCCGGCACGCAATGGATCCCCGTTGAGGAGGCCATTGCGGACGAGCACCTCCCTTTCGGCCATACTGGTGTGATCGAAGCGGCGGCTGCCGCGCTGCGCCAAGAAGTCGAGGCGCTGGATTTCCCGTTCGAGATCCTGGACAGCGAGTTCACGCTGGGTGAACTGCAGCACCAAAGCGAGGTGCTCTTGGGCACCAAACTCGACAAATCCAGCTTTCGGCGACGCTTGGCCGCGCGCGATCACTTGGAGCCCACGGGCACGATGACGCAGGGATCGGCCTCGCGGCCGGCGCAACTCTATCGGGTCAAGAAGCGGACAACTTAAGCGAGCGATCGGCCGCTGGTACGACTAGCGTTATGCTTAATGGACCGGTGAGGCAACGCATAGGAATTGCCGGCATTAAGCACTTTGAACGCGGGACCCGCTCTTCTAGACTCGCCGCACATGAGACGGAGCCGCCTGTGAGAACTTGGATCATCGCCGCTGTAGCTTCGTTCATGTTGGCGGTCGCCTCCTAGCCGGGGTGGTCTACTGGGTCGATCCCCCAGCAGCAGTCTATGCGTGGCTCTATTGGCTACCGGTCCTGGTCGACCAGGCGCTGATGCTCGAGGAAAGGTGGCCGGCTCTTGCAAGCTGGCTCTCGGTACTCTGCTTGCAATATCTCGGAGTGATTGCCGTAGTGCTGCTGTTGAAGCCACGCAGGCGCGTCGAGATGCCTCACTCGGAACGAGCCTTTGAAGTGGCGGTGAGCCAATTTCACGCTCAGTAGTTTCGCCGAGTCTTAGTGATCGAGTATTGAGCGCCAACTTGCTCTATATGGACTAGCTGACTAACGCGTATAGAGCACTTTACCTCTCTATACTTTTTATAGGCTCTTGAGTACCTCCGCATCCGACTCCACGCTCGCGACGTATAGAGCGAAGCGATGCTCTATACGTTGGGTATAGGGGCCCAAAGAACTCTATACGCGACCGACGGCGCTTGACGGATCCTGCCAAAGCATATAGAGACACTATCTCACTATTTAGTGGCAGTGAGTTGCGCTCCATCAGTCGTGACGGCAACATAGAGCTTTTTCAACCAAGCCATTAATACCATGCCGAAACTTGATGCGGAATTTTTGAAGACCTATTCAGAGCATTTGCGCGAGCACGGGTCGGGTAGCTGGAAGCTATTGCAGGACAAGTTCCCTACCATGCCAAGTGCTACGTTCTGGCGACGTTGTAGTGCGGCGGGCAGCTTTTTGAGTGAAGCGCAATCGACGTCCAACGCACCCACTCAGAATCATGCGGCTTCGATCGGTTCAGCCCCGCAGCTTTTGGAATCGGCCATCGAGTTAGACCCCGATGACCCATCAAGCATGGTCGAACGTCTTCTGTTGATGGCTCAAAACCTCGAGAACAGTTCCATTGTCGTCGTCGATGGAAGCCCGCGTATTGCTGATCCTCAGCGCTATGCAACCGCCGCCCGGCTGATCGCGAAAGCCGCGCAGCTCAAACTCGCCACATGGCGAACCTAGGAGACTGCAATGCGTCGAGCAAGAGATAGCAAGATTGTCGCGTCACTGTGTGGGCGATTTGTAGCACTGGTGGGTCTCACGTCCTTGAGCGATTCGGAGCTGGCCTCGCATCTTGGATACACCGGGCCATCTGCCATTGGAAAGATCCGCCGTCAAGAGATGTTTCTCGACGCCGAGAAGTGCGTGCGATTTGCGGAACTTGAGCTTGTCCCTGGGGTGCGGGCCAACATTCACTGGCTGTACACGGGCGAAGGAAGTGCGTGCCTTCCAACTGATGGCGCATGCGAAGCCACGGCCTCGGTTGCTAGGGAGCTCAATTTAATTCTGGGCGGCATGGGTAGCGCTCTGGCCCGTGAACAGCCGACGGAGGTTGAAAGAGAAATCCAAACACCTGTTGTTGCGCCGCCTGGGCCCCTCGCACAGCCGCCCGCAAATGCACGGGATCGCGCCAAACTCGAGGCCGACCTGCGAGCTGTGATGGAGGAGTTGTGGATCAACATACAGCTGGAAGGTCGCGCTGAGTTGGAGAATGATGAGTTCTACAAGAAGCTTACTAAAGAGGCGGCAGCGCTTGGATTACCCCAGACAAAGTGGCGGCCCCGTACGTTGGCTGAGATGGGCACCTGATGCGCGTGATCGGAAGGACCGAGCCGCTTGACGGCATCTTTCGCGCTTAGGGCTTGGCGCCAAGGCCGTTGAGACTTCGAGTCTGCTGGTGTGTATCGGCGTTCGCAGCTCGGCTACATTCATGATATGGCCAACAGCCCGCAGTCCCTAGCAGAACTCAGTCATGGGCAGCACCAGTTCCTAACTGAGTTCACGAGCGGGGCATCTCGTCATTCTCTGGTATTTGCCAAGATGGGTGCGGGCAAGACGACCGTGGGGAACCTCGCCGCAAGGTGGTGGCTCCTGAGAAGTCTTAGTCACCGGGTGCTCCTAATCGCCGACCGCGATATCGTTCGGCAGCACTGGCGCGATTACATGGCAACCGGGCACGCATCACCAGAGTCTGTCCGGTCATTGCACGTTGATGATTTCAGCACGAAGATCGACCTTCTAGTTGAAGACGCAACTGCGTCGCCTTATCTGATAGTCATTGAGGATCTACATCGATCTGCTGCCTCTGCGCAACTTTGGGGCGGAGTGGAAAAACTTCTTGCAGCCAACCACGAGTGTCGGTGCTTGGTTCTCACTTCATCCCTGGATGCCATGCTCCAGAGCGGCTTCTCTTGGGACGCCCAATACATCCTGGATCCGCCGACCTTGGATGACAAATCCCTTCAGCGGGAAATCCTCCGTTACTCGCCATCCCATGCGCTGCTGAATCGGCTCTCCTTGGAAGAACCGTTCGCGCTGGACGACATGACGTGGCGGCAGTTTGAGGCGCTAGTTTCCCGGCTCTTGGAAGCGGAGGGCTACTCCGTGGAACTGATGCGGGGGACTAAGGATGGCGGCGTCGATGTCGTGGCTCTGATTGACCAGGGTCCACTCGGCCAATTCAAAACGGTTTGGCAGGCGAAGAAACTTGGTTTGGGGAAAAAGGTGGGCCTTGCAACCGTGCGCGAACTTGCTGACACGCGCATCGAATTCGGCGCGTCAAAAGCATTCATCGTCACGAGCACCTACCTCACTCACGGTGCCATCGAACGAATCTCCCGGGACCGGTTCACCCTGGGAAAAGTGGAACGGAACGAGCTGGATTTCTGGGTACGACGAGTTCTTTTTCCGAAGCACGGCCCAACTGCCGGGCTTCAGTCGAAGAATACTGGTGCGTTCATTTCCAGTTACGACTCTTGGTGGAAGGCCGAGGCGCGATAGCAGTTTCGTAGACCTCGGCTGTATCCGGTAGCGGCCGGGGCTGCCTCGGTCGGCCGACGCGGTCCGTTGAGCAGATAATCTCAACAGCGCAAGAGGCGGTCACGCAGCACAGAACCCGCCGCATGCCTTCCTGAGAAAGCGAATATGTTGAGCCAAAAGCATCCATGAAGACAGCACTCCTTCTTTCCGGTGGTATGGACTCGCTCAGCATTGCCTGGTGGATGAGGCCGGACGTTGCGATCACTATTGACTACGGGCAATTGCCCGCGGAGGCCGAAAAGCTGGCTTCCGGTGCGATCTGTGCTGAGCTTGCGATCGAGCACCACGTTGTCGAGATCGATTGCCGGGTCCTCGGTTCTGGAGATATGGCGGGTGCTGTCGCTAACGAGCATGCGCCAGCCTCCGACTGGTGGCCCTATCGCAATCAGATGCTGATTACGTTTGCTGTGATGAAGGGCATTACCCTCGGTATCGACAGACTGCTGATCGGCACGGTCAGGTCCGATGGCATTCATCTGGATGGCACTACCGGATTTGTTAGCGCGATCAATGCGCTGGTGTCTTTCCAGGAAGGAGGCATCCTTGTAGAGGCACCCGCTATCGAGCTCAGCACGGAAGACCTTATTGCCGCGGCCAAGGTACCGCGCGAGCTTCTGGCCTGGGCCCATAGCTGCCACAAGGCCAACGTTCCCTGCGGCAATTGCCGCGGCTGCAACAAGTACTTCAGTGTCCTGCGAACTATCGATGCACAACTGGCCTGACCTAGGTAACCCGGCTCCAAGAACGGTGCCCATGTCACACTCACCCGTGGAATGGCCGTCGGGAAGTCAGATTTTGCTGGACAACATTCCGCCGTCCATCGCATGCAGCGCCGACATCGACAACTTCTTCAAGACACGTCGCACGCAGCGCCGCATGGGCACCATCTCGTATGCCGAGCTGGGAGCCTGGCTCGACCTCAGTTGCAGAGCACAGCTGGTTCAGGGTTCTGACTGTGGATTCGAAATCAGCATGCGACCCGCTCCGTCGGCGGGTGCTATCCATCCAATCCACCTGATACTAAGCGGGGCGCAGGCCAAGGCATGGCAGCGTTACAACAGCGTTGACCACGCTCTCATCGATGTTCCAAGCAACTTGGATGCGGAACAAGTCCGGCGCGCGATGCTCGAGGTCCTGCCGGTTCCGGATGCGACCCTGATCCTTTTTGCCGCCGAAGTGGGGAAGACCGCGACCAAATATGAACACCCCGCAAGCTTGGTTTGGCGTGACGCCGGCGCGCTCCTGGCTGTCATGGGCTTTGCGGCGCACGCGCTTTCCTTGGCCTTCTGCCCGCTGGGTGTGACCGGCGAGCCTTGGGTCGGCCAACTACTCCAGCATCGCGGATTGTTCGGCGTTGGGGCGGCTTTCGTCGGAACGCGGGCGGCCAACGGTTGAGTTGTCCCTTGCTCCCATCTCCGCTTCGCGTTTGTCTGCGAGCAACCTGCGTACCGACCTCGGAGACATTTTCATCTCAAGCCAGATGACACCGTCAAGCTCCGAAGGTCTAACCTGCAAATGACGACTGAACTCGAGGAACCTAGCTTCAAGGTCGGAGTAGTGGCGCTCGATGCTCAGACCCGGATCAAAGAAGCCGCCCAGCTGGCCCGCCCGCAGAATGTGGATATCCAAAATGGCAACGTCGTCAGCGTCCATCAGATTGCGAGCGATCCAGGAGGCGGTCTTCAGACCCACACCGGGCAGCCGCGTCAACCAATCGCGCAACGCACGGCCTGAGCTAAGCGGCGCCGCTTCTTCCGAAAGCACCCGCAGAGCCTTCGACACATACGCCGCTTTCTGCGCAGCAAAGCGGTACCGGATCGGGCGGCCGCGGATGTCCAGCGGCTCCCCAAGCAGTGCGAATATTTCAGCCTCGCTCGTCAGCGCGCGCAAAACTCCGCTATCGCGAAGGCGGAAGAACGCTGCCAAGCCCACCTCCGCCGGAATGCCGTGGCCTCCAAGCAGGCACGCAACGACCTCCTCCACGAGGTCGCTGCCGAGCTTGTTGGAAATCTTGGTGTTCGTGATACGACGTGCCAGCACTTGGTACGCCCAATATGCCGGCGTCGGGAACTGTTCAACGGCCCCCCAAGTGACGCCGGGCATCACTTCGTCGCCTGCGGGAGGCAGTTCCACCTGGACACATAGATGTCCGGACACGATGCCGGCGACTTGGATCAGGCGTGAAGCACTGTGTGAACAGGCTGGCCCGGCCTGCTGTGCAAACGTGCTCATAGCGACACCGCAGCCCAGAGGGTACGGTAGATGGCGCTCACAAAATCAGCGCAAATGATGCATCCGGAGCCAGCCACCATCTTCAGGTCTTCCTGGCTCTCGTTCTCGCAGTAAATCACCACTGGCATGCCGCGCGCCAGCGCATATCCGATTTCCACGAGCGTGCCCGCGTCGAGCCCATCACCGATGGCAAACACCAGGTCCGCCTCGCGCAACCCTGCAAGATCTGCCTGAACCACGCGGTCAGCCGGACCGACCCCGACGTCGTGGTAGGGCGAGAAGACCTCCAGACCGAAGTGTCGAAGCTGCGAACGTGCCTGCTCCACGATCCAGAGTTGAGCCAGAGTGAAGAACGGCGCAGCCAGATAGATCTTGGGACTGCGACCAGCAAGATAACGCGCGGAAGGAACCACCGGTACCACGTCCAAGGCCTGAACTGCGGCTTCGTCGGGAACTCCCCCTGTCTGGCAATACGTGGCCGTGGCACGCGAAGCTGCTTGGGCGCTTTCCAGAGCCCCAAGCCCGTGAACCGCCCAGTTCAGCGCGAAGTGGGCCGAGAAGACGTCTCCCGACCCGATTTTCCAAACGGTCTGTGTGTACAAGGCGGGAACATGGCTGCTGACGGTGCCATCGAACACCAGACAGCCAAGCGGGCCGCGCTTAAGCACCACGACGTCAGCACAGTTGGCACGCCTCACAGCTTCGACCAGCTCATCGGCTGCCGCGCCATTGAGCCCGGTCATCGAACGGCCTTCGCTTTCATTGAGCACCACCGCAAGCCGGCCAGCTACCGAGCCGTTGGCCTGAAAGATGGCAGGAGCCGTCGCGCTTTGGGGGTCATAGACAACGTTGGAGCCCTCGACAACCGCGTCGCCCTCCATCATCCCGTACCTCAGGATGTTCGGCGCCCGAACATGGAGAGGAGGTTGTGTCGGGATCGCTTGTTCGATCCCGGGCCTGTCCAAGCCGTGGACATAAACAAACCTCATGGTGCTGGGAACGGCCGTGACAACCAACTGCGTACGTTCCAGCGCACTACGCGCAGCCAGCGCCTCCTGGATGCGCGCATCTGCATAGCAGTGCAACGTAACTTCCACACCTGCCTCGAATGCCGCGATCGCTGAACAAGCTCGCCCCGCCGACCCATACACCTCATACCAGTCTGGACGCGAGCACCGCTCTTCGTACACCCCTCCAACAACCGAAAGCCCAGACACGGCGTCCATCGTACTCAGAAGGAAGCTGACACTGCGGACACCTGCAACCGCACCAGTGCATTGTTCTTTGCAACCACTTTGGCGTGGTAGTCCGTGCCTGCCTCCATGCATTCCCGCAGCCGTTGCACCAGCGGCGACGCGACGCCGCCGACTAGCTTGCCTTGGTCATCGACCACCACAACGCTGCCGCCCTGAATTTCCACACTCAGCACCTGGCCGGGGTAAAGAACGCTGACCGCGCCAGGCCGGGGTGAGGCCAGCATGGTATTGATCACGAGCCGCTCACAGCTTGCTTCAGGCCCCCCAGCACCACCGCCACCACCTGAACCCGACATTTCTGCCTCCTCGTTGTATGTCACCGGCGCCCCAGAGCCTCATCGGCCGGATGGCTGCATTTTGTACCATGCTCACGTCCAGTCTTCAAATCCGTCCTCAGAACGAGGGACGAGCCCTTTGAGAGCTGCGCTACACTGGCCGCACCGACGGTCGACGGTTTCCCGCTGACACACACGCCATGAGCCGAATCCTTACCGCAGAAGAATTTTTGACCCTCGTACTTGCCAAGCTGAAGCTTAAGGCGGCAAAGGTCCTTTTGCGAGTAGATTTGATCGATCAGAAGTTTGAGGATGCATACGACAGGTTGAGCAGTCGAGAGGCGGAGTTCGATATCACGTCAAACTTCACATTCCGTCGGGATCCCATGTACGGCAACACGGCCAAGTTTCGCGATGCCTGGCTTGCCGTGCGAGAGCGTGGGTTGGTTCAGCCAGACCCTTCGAAACATGCCTATGGCATCACCTTGTCAGAGGATTTGGCCCAGGCTTACATCAACCGCGGTGTCCTGGCTGAAGGGTTCCTGGACGAATTGGTCGACCAGACGTTTCGCGCTGAAATTGCAGCTACCGCGTCCTCCTGAAGTGGCCCCCTCCGCTTTACAGGCTCTCCAGAAAGTCGCGGAGACCCTCGCTGCTCAATACCTTGACACCTACACCGCTCAGCTGGAGGCCGGCGGTGCGAGCCGCCTCAAAAGCAAGGAGATCAACGATGCCTTGTGGGGAACGGTGGCACTGTCGCCTATCGAGGTGGCCGTACTCGACTCGCCGTTGCTTCAACGGCTCCGGTTCCTGCGGCAGATGGGCGCGGCCCACTGGGTGTATCCAGGCGCAGTCCATACGCGGTTTGAACATGCGATAGGAACGCTGTACCAGGCGCAGCAGTTGATCAACGCCCTGAATGCCCAAGCCTCTGACAATGCGCGCACGGCGGCGACATCCGCTCAGGACAAGCTGAGCCTCATCAACGGCGAGGATGCACAGTTGCTGCGACTCAGCTCGCTGTTCTTCCATGTCGGACACTTGGCGTTTTCCGAGAGTGCCATTGCCGAACTGGAGGCGCATTCGGCTTTCTCGACGGCGACCAGAGACTTCGCGAAAGAGACGGATCCGAAAGAATTGGGCGCGGACCCATCGTTCACCCAATTGCTTTCTCACTTAATCGTCAAATCGCCGGCAGTTCGAAATTTTTTTCTAACGCTAGTGAGAGCGGGTGCTCTTCAATTCAGCGGCAAGAGCGACGAACCAGCAGCTGATCACGCCATCGAATTTGTTTCGCGCGCTGTGATCGGTCGAAGACTTGACGAAAGTCGACCCCAGCTTCAGGAACTAGTGAGCGGTCCTTTCGATGCATCGACATTGGATGCGCTTGTTCGGGATGCAAAGTTCGCTGGCATACCTTCGGTGCTGGACATTCGTCGACTGATCCAAAAGCTGGCCGTCCAACGAATTCCTGCTGGAGAACTGCCCACTTGGATTGGCGGCAGTTTGCTTGAAATCGGCTCGCACGAGATAGTGCACATTTTTGGAATTCCCTACAACGCGACCTCGATTCTTAACGAGCTCCAGCTGGCCCAAGTTTTGGTCACAACCAAGATTCGACGGCATCCCAAGGTGCTGGCGACTGAGCAAATGCTTCGCTCAGTGATCCGCACTCTTGCTAGTTTCAGCTCTTCAGACGCCTTGCTAAAGTTTCTCTATACAAATGCGGAAGATGTTCTGATCGCGCATCGCGGGGATGAGCTCGCCACGGCGCTAGGCCACGATCCCGGGACCCCTGCCACCGAGGAGGGACATGAAAAGCTTAAGTTGGCAGCCAATATCCTCACCCATGTTCGGGAACGGCGTATTTGGGCCCGCGCTCTTCAGCTCTCCCAGGCCGCCGGCGAGCCGACCTCCGATGAGTCGAGCGACATGGCGGTGCTCCAAGGAGAACTCAGTCATATTCAGCGCGGACCCAACTTGGTGAATGAACTGTGCGACGAGGTCGCCCGCATCCGCAGCGACACAGGTCAGCTGCAAGTCTCTCCTGCGGCTCTCGCGGCGCAAATGAGTTTGCACACTCTTCAGCCATTGTCGGCGGAGGCCCGAATCGGCCGAGCCATTGTCCTTCCATCTGGCAAGGCCCCGTACAAGTTGAGCGATCTGTGGGGAGTCGAAGACAACTGGGTGTCGCAGTATTTGCGCGGGCAACCTACCACATACCTGTTCTCCTCTGCCGAGCTCGCTGACACAGTGTATGTTGCATTCGAAAGACTCGTGGACCGGCGATTCCATGCGAAGCTGCCTTCCGGCACGGTCGAGGCATCCAAGCGGTCCAAAGCGGCAATCCGCGAATTGAAGTTTTCGACGAAGACTCCAGGTTTTTGGCACGGGCACTCCTGGTCCATCCGACCAAAAGCACGGATCTGGGATTCGCCGAGCATCGAAGGCCGCATCGCGCGCGTGGCGCTGAAACTCAACAAGGTCAGCACGGTTCAAATTCGAGACGGCTCGCCAGACCGGCGGGAGGCAACCTATCGATGGCTGCAGCAGTTCGAGACAGACCGTGATATCGAGTACGCCCTGAGGATGCTGGAGCTGCTCCAAGTCGTCGATCGTGAAAAGACCTTTGCCGCGTTCACCAAGTTCTTTGCAGATCACCCTGAGTTCAGGAGCGCCTATGCCGTGGCGTTTGGAGACCCCAAGGACGGGGGCGTGATACAAGGCTATTTCGCCGCCTATCAAGCTGGGATTGTCAAGGTAGTGACACTGAGTCAATGGGAGCGTGAGGGTGACGATCGTCCGCTCATTTTTGTGGATGACTGTTGTGGCTCCGGCAGCCAGGTCTGCGATGTGCTGGCCGCCTGGTTCGGACGTGAAGACCTGCGCGAGCCTCTAGGAGAAGTCCGTGATACCCTATCGGAAGCGGTTCAGCAAAAATTGCTGAAGACGAAGGTCGCGTTCCTGTTCATTGCCGCATGGGATACTGGTCTCGCCAAAATCCGCGACATTTGCGAGAAGCTCGGCATGGATGCGACCGTTACGTCGCACATCCGAGAAACAGAGATCCCGTTCCTGGAAAGCGGCTTAAAAGCTGGCGGACAGAACGCCGCCGAAGTCGATGCTTTCATCGCGCGGTGCAAAGCGATCGGTGGAGAGATATTGCAAAGCAATGGTGTCGATGCGGGCAAGCTGGAGGCGCGCAGACTCGGCTACGGCAACAGGGGCATGCTGCTCGCCACACTGGTCAACGTTCCGACCCAGACCGTCACACTACTATGGAATAGCGGGATGGTCGACGGAACCCGCTGGGAAGCGTTGTTGCCCCGCCGGCCCAAAAAATAGGGCTAGAAGACAACGCATCTTTTCAGCGCGCGTACTCGGCAACTCCGGCGTTGGCATCACATTTCGGTGGTCGATCCGCCCGTTCGGCTCCGGGGCCGGGGGCTACCACGGCATTCGCCCCAAGACCCCCCTACGATGCGACAACTCGAGATATCCGGTTCTGGTCCGAAGCCACCGTTGTCGAGCGTACAACAGTGCGCTGAATGTTATCGGCAAACTCAGCTGCGTATTTCGGATCATCGTGACCGGCCGTTTCGGCATCGTGACCGCCGAATTCGGGAACGTGACCGGTGATTCCGGGAGCGTGACCGACGCACTGTCGGCACCCGCACAAGTGGCGGTTGTCGATC